>Ga0307505_10000253_pt1 | contig 64281 bp, 63 predicted proteins | sample 23_S_MG_FD_202183 | JGI IMG/M metagenome (GOLD analysis project Ga0307505, IMG submission 202183) | Soil microbial communities from Populus trichocarpa stands in riparian zone in the Pacific Northwest, United States - 23_S | ecosystem: Environmental > Terrestrial > Soil > Riparian zone > Trees... | reverse complement strand
CGGTGCTTTGTCGCGATGTTCCCATTTGCCGGGGCGCGGCTCGCGCGGCGCTTCGCCGTCGCGGCCGGCATAGGCGCGCTTGGTGCCGTCCTGCCGGCGGAAGGGCTTCGCCTCGCCGTCCTGCCCCGTCGCGCGCGGACGGTCGCCGCGCGGCGTGAAAGGCTTGTCGCCATCCCGCTTCACGAACGGCTTCCTCGGGCCGCGATCCTCGCCCTGTGCTTTGTCGCGATGCTCCCATTTGCCGGGGCGCGGCTCGCGCGGCGCTTCGCCGTCGCGGCCGGCATAGGCGCGCTTGGCGCCGTCCTGCCTGCGGAAGGGCTTCGCCTCGCCGTCCTGACCGGCCGGGCGCGGCCGGTCGCCGCGCGGCGCGAAGGGCTTGTCACCGTCCCGCTTCACGAACGGCTTCCTCGGGCCACGATCCTCGCTTCCGGCGGCCTTGTCCTCGCGGCGTTCTGCGCCGTCGCGGCCGGCATAGGCGCGCTTGGCGCCGTCCTGCTTGCGGAAGGGCTTCGCCTCGCCATCCCGCCCGGCCGGACGCGGTCGGTCGCCTCGGGCGGCAAACGGCTTCTTGCCGCCTTCCCGCCCTTCGAACGGCTTCCTGGGGCCGCGGCCCTTGCCGCCGGCACCGGCAGGCTTCTTTTTGTCGTCATCCATGTGGCATCCGCCTTTCCGCGCGGCTAACTATCAGACCGTCAGGAGCCTTGCGAGAGAAATGTCTTCAGTAACCAGCCCAGTGAGCGCGCCCAGCTTCATGGACGCGGCCTTCGCCGAGGCGGAAGCGGCCCAGGCGCGCGGCGAAGTTCCCATCGGCGCCGTGGTCGTGCGCGCGGGCGCCATCGTCGCGCGGGCGGGCAACCGTACCCGCGAGCTCAACGACCCGACGGCCCATGCCGAGATGCTGGCGATCCGCGAGGCCTGCGCAGCACTCGACAGTGAACGCCTGGTCGACGCCGATCTCTATGTGACGCTGGAGCCCTGCCCGATGTGCGCGGCCGCCATTTCGTTTGCCCGCATCCGGCGGCTCTATTTCGGCGCCAGCGACGAGAAGGGCGGCGCCGTGGTCAGCGGCGTGCGCCTTTACGCGCAAGCCATCTGCCATCACGCGCCGGAAGTCTATCCCGGCATCGGCGAAAGGCAGTCGGCCGCGATGCTGAAGCAGTTCTTCAGCGCGCGGCGCTAGCACGACTGATCAGAACGGCAGAAGATCGCGCCAGGAAGATTTGCCGGCGGCGCGCTTGGCGCGCTGCGCCTTGCGGAATTCGTCCTCGCCGAGCTCGCCCGATACGGCGGTGGCTTCGGGTACGCGATATTCGAGCGGCGGTTCGCTCAGATAGCGACGGTTGTCCGATTCGCCCTGGTTGGCCTGGCGGCGAAGCTGCTGAATCTCGGCGCGCTGGGCAGCGCTGGTGAAAGCCACGGCTTCCGAAGTGCGGCCGCTCTCGGTCGCATCCGCCCTGATGCGGCGGCGGCGCTCCTCGGGGGACTCCGGCCAGGCCGGATTCTCGGCCGACGCCATGCTCTGCTGTGGCTCCGGCAGCACCTCGAGCGAGGCGGGTTTGACGAGCTGGCCGCGCGGCGTATAGGCGATTTCGGCTTCCTGCCGGTTGCCGCCCATCAGCGAGCCGGCGCCGAACGCGCCGGTGACGTCTTCCAGAAGCTGCACGTTGGCGGTCTTGCCGGTCCCGTAGGTCGGCGACGACATGCAGCCGGACAGAACGGCAACCGAACAGACGCCGGCGAGGATCGGCGCAAGGCTGCGCATCTGGACGCGATCGAATTTCAAAGCACTTGCCTCTCACATCTGGCGCTAGCGCCGGACCATCAGCCAATCTCGCCATACAATCCGGCGATAACAAGGCGCGGCCGTGCCGCGGCCCCATGCTGCCGCTCACGCGCCAGCCTTGTATCGCAATCGGCCGCGCGGGGCAAATGGCCGCCCCGCGCGTTTCCCGTTCAGAGTCGTCCCAGCGCCTGCAATTCGCGTAGCGCCGCCGCGTCGCGGGCCGACACGTCGGCAAAGTTCGGGTCGGATCCGACATCGGTGGTGTAGCGCCACGAGCGCGCGCATTTCAGCCCGCCGGCCACGGCCGGCACCACACCGACGCCCTTCACCTCGTCGAGCACGAAGGCGACGTCCGGCGCTGCCGTCGAGCGGATCGAGATGTCGCTGGTGATGCACACTTCGGCCATGTCGACGTCGGCGATGGCGGCGGCCAGCTCCGCATCGGTCACATAGACCACCGGCGCCGCCTCCAGCGACGAGCCGATCTTCTTCTCGGCTCGCTCGAGTTCCAGCGCGCCGGTGACGACACGGCGGACCTGCTTGACCTTGCGCCACTTCTCGGCCAGCGCCTCGTCGCGCCATTCGGCGGGAAGGTCGCGGAACTGCTCCAGATGCACCGAAGCAACCTGCGGATAGCGCTCGCGCCACGCCTCCTCTGTGGTGAAGGGCAGCATCGGCGCCAGCCAGGTCACCAGATTGTCGAACAGGTGCCGCACTGTGACGATCGCCGCCTTGCGGCGCGGGCTCGACGGCGCGTCGCAGTAGAGCGCGTCCTTGCGGATGTCGAAATAGAAGGCCGACAGCTCCACCACGGCGAAATCGCTGATCGACTTGGCGATGCGCTTGAAATCGAAGGCGTCGTAGCCCTTCCGGACGACCTCATCCAGCTCCGACAGCCGGTGCAGCATCAGCCGCTCCAGTTCGGGCATGTCGGCCGGCGCCACATCCTCGCCCTCGTCATGGGCGAGCGTGCCCAGCATCCAGCGGATGGTGTTCCTCAACTTGCGATAGGCGTCGATATTAGTCTGGATGACGTTCTTGCCGAGCCGCTGGTCCTCCCAGTAGTCGGTGGTCATCACCCACAGCCGCAATATGTCGGCGCCGGACTGCTTCATCACGTCCTGCGGAAACACCTGGTTGCCGAGCGACTTCGACATCTTGCGGCCGTCCTCGGCCATGGTGAAGCCGTGGGTGACCACGATGTCGTAAGGCGCGCGGCCGCGCGTGCCGCAGCTTTCCAGCAGCGAGGAATGGAACCAGCCGCGATGCTGGTCGGAGCCTTCCAGATAGACGTCCGCCGGCCATTTCAGGTCCGGCCGGTCCTCCAGCGTGAAGGCGTGAGTCGAGCCCGAATCGAACCAGACATCGAGAATGTCGGTCACCTGCTTCCACGGCTCGCCGGCCTTGTCGCCGAGGAACCGCTCGCGCGCGCCTTCGGCGAACCAGGCGTCGGCGCCCTCGGCCTCGAAGGCGGCGAGGATGCGGTCGTTGACGGCCTTATCCCTCAGCACCTCGCCATTCTCGTCGGCGAAGACGCAGATCGGCACGCCCCAGGCCCTTTGCCGGGAAAGCACCCAGTCGGGCCGGTCCTCGATCATGGCGCGCAGGCGCGTCTGCCCGGCGGCGGGCACGAAGCGCGTGGCGTCGATGGCCGCCAGCGCGCGCGACCGCAGCGTGGTGTCGTCGCCGAGGTCCTTGTCCATATGGACGAACCATTGCGGCGTGTTGCGGAAGATCACCGGCTTCTTGGAGCGCCACGAATGCGGATACTGGTGCTTCAGCCGCCCGCGCGCGAACAGCGCGTTCGCCGCGATCAGCGCCTCGATGACGGCTTTGTTGGCGTCGCCCTTCTTGCCGTTGTCGTCGATGACGCGCGCCGGCCCGCCCTCGCGATCCGGCCCGAAGCCCGGCGCGTCCTTGGTGAAGAAGCCGGCGTCGTTGACGGTGAACGGGATCGCCGTGTCGATCCCGCGCGCGGCAAGCGCCTTGCCGGCGTCCATCCACGCGTCGAAATCCTCGCGGCCGTGACCGGGCGCGGTGTGCACGAAGCCGGTGCCGGCATCGTCGGTGACATGATCGCCGGCAAGCACCGGCACGGGGAAGTCGTAGCCGCCGCCGAGGCCCGCAAGCGGATGGGCGAGAGTGATCGCGGCGAGTTCATCGGCCGACACTTCGCGCAGCCGCTTGAACTCCAGCTTGGCCTTGGCGAAGGATTCCTCCGCCAAGACATCGGCGAAGATCAGCTTCTCGCCGGGGCGCGGGCCGAAATCGTTCTCGGCGGCCGTCACCTCATAGAGGCCATAGGCGACGCGCGGGGAGTAGGCGACGGCACGGTTGCCGGGGATCGTCCACGGCGTGGTCGTCCAGATCACGACATGCGCACCAACCAGATCGTCACGGGCAACGGCCTGAGCAATGGCCGCCTTTTCAATCCTGTCGATCTCCTCAGATCCGCTTACGCCGACCAAACCCGCAGATCCCCATGCTCTGCGTACCTTAAACTTCACCCAGATCGTATCCGACTCATAGTCCTGATACTCGACCTCGGCTTCCGCCAGCGCCGTCCTCTCGACCACGCTCCACATCACAGGCTTCGAGCCGCGATAGAGCTGGCCCGACATGGCGAATTTCAAGAGTTCTCCGGCGATGCGCGCCTCGGCGTGGAAGTTCATCGTCGTATAGGGCCTGTCGAAATCGCCCTCGACCCCCAGCCGCTTGAACTCCACCGTCTGCACGTCGATCCAGTGCTGCGCGAAGTCGCGGCATTCCTGCCGGAATTCGTTGACCGGCACCTCGTCCTTGTTCTTGCCCTCGGCGCGATACTTCTCCTCGATCTTCCACTCGATCGGCAGGCCGTGGCAGTCCCAGCCCGGCACGTAGTTCGAGTCGTAGCCGCGCATCTGGAACGAGCGCGTGATCACGTCCTTGAGGATCTTGTTCAGCGCGTGGCCGATATGGATGTTGCCGTTGGCGTAGGGCGGGCCGTCGTGAAGGACGAATTTCGGCCGGCCGGCCGCGTCCTCGCGCAGCTTGCGGTAGAGGTTCATCTCCTGCCAGCGGGCCACGATCTGCGGCTCCTTCTCGGGCAGGCCGGCGCGCATCGGAAACTCCGTCTGCGGCAGGTAGAGCGTCTTGGAATAGTCGAGCTTTTCGGCGGTCTCGGTCATGGTCTCGTCGCGTGGTCGGCCCGGCGGCGTGCGGCCGGGCAAGTCTGACAATCAGATGGCGAAGGGCGCGCGGGCGGGCGGCGCGCGAAATCCCGGACCTTCCGGCAGCCGTTCAGGCCGCCCGGAAGGCCGGGCCGGTAATTCGTATCGAGGTCGCGAGGATGCGCGCGCAGCGTGTCATGGCCGCGCTTTTAGCCGAGGCGGGCGCGCGGCGAAAGGGGCTTTGCGCCGATGTCGCCTCAAGGCAATTTGAAGTCGAAGCGGTAGGTCGCCGACACGCCGAGCGAAAGCTGGTTCCTGGAGCCGCGCTCGCGCACCAGGCTGGAGCGCGCCGCCGGTCCCATCAGGCGCTCATATTCGACGAAGGCGCTGGTGGTGAGCTGGTCGGTCGTCTTCCAGGTGACCGCGCCGCCGACGCCCATGGCGCGGACGCCCGAACCCGGCGCATATGTGCTGAGGCCCGAAACTAAGGATTCGGCGGCGTCGACGCCGTAATAGGCTTCGTAATAGCCGCGGGTCGCCCAGGAGGCGCGCGGGCCGGCCGAGATCTGGATCGCGTCGGTCACGTCGAGGAAGGCATCGGCCGACAGGTCGGCCACGACGCCGTTGTGGGCGCGAATGCCCTTGCGAACCTCGCCGCGCAACCGCAGGAAGTCTGTCGGATAGACCTCGGCGAAGCCGCCGAGTTCACCGCCGTACCGGATCGAGGACATGCCGGGTACCGGCGCGCGGGTGGCAAACAGCAGCTTGCCGGTCATGCCCGTGCGGAACGTGCCGGTGTCGATGAATGCCAGCGACACATTGTCGTTGCGCGAGGTGAAGCGCGCCGAATTGCCGTGCTTGCCCAGCGAGATCATCGGCTGGAACTGGAAAGTCCGGCCCGACGCGCCTTCAAATCGGGGCGCGTGCAGCACGGCGCCGCCGACCTTCAGATACCAGTCGCCCGAAAACAGCCCCTGCGAGGCGGCCGGCCCGACGCCGAGCCCGACAAACGACGCCGCCGCGACGCCAATCCAGTTTGCGATCTTCATGCCACCCGCCAACGCGATACAAGGGATGTTAACTTAACCACTGAGGGAATTGGGTAAAGTTTGAATTAAGTGGCGGCGCAAGACAGGCCAACGAGCCCGCCATTTTCGAGCCGATCGCCGCGCAGGCCGATGCCCGTCGGTTGTCATCTTGGCCAGATGCGCCTATATGTGATGGCAAATGGCACAAAGGCTTCGAGATGGCACGTTCGCGCATCGCGTTGAAGAAGAGCCGGGCCGGCCGCGCCAAGGCCGGTGACGGCTCGCGCACCCTCGCAAAGACCGGCACGACCGACGCAGCCGTCACGATCCGCACCGCCGGAACGGCGCATTTCGTCGTCCCGGCGTCGAAGGCGGATGAGCTGCGCAATCGCGGCTTCAGCAATGACGAGATCTACAGCATCGTCGCCCCCCGGCGCACGCTGGCGCGCCGCAAGGAGAAAGGCGAGGACCTTACCGTTTCGGAGTCGGACCGCGTTCATCGTCTCGAACGGGTTTCGGAGATGGCGGACCGCATTTTCGGGTCGCATGAAAAGGCACAGCGCTGGCTGCGAAGCGATATCGCGGCGCTCGACGGAGCCAGGCCGATCGATCTTCTCCAGTCGGAAACGGGCGCGCATCTGGTCGAGCAGGAACTGATCCGGATCGATTTCGGCGTCCTTGCCTGACGATGCGCATCTGGCGCATCTCCAACTATGCCGACCTGTCCGGCCGGGGCGGCACGCTGGTCGACGGGCGCTGGCACCGCAAGGGCATTCCCGTCGTCTACTGCACCGATCACCCTTCGACCGCGCTGCTGGAAATCCTCGTGCACGCGACGCTGTCGACGATCCCCGACACCTATCAGCTGATCGAGATCGACGTGCCCGACGACGTGGCCGTCGCGGATGCAGACCTGCCGGAGAACTGGCGGGACGATCAGGGCGCGACGCGGGAGATCGGAACGGCATTCCTCGACCGTCGGGAGGCGGCGCTGCTTCGGGTGCCGTCCGTCGTCATGCCGAAAGCCGAAAACCTGCTACTCAATCCGCTGCACGAGACGGCTCGGCGAATCGCGATCGCGGCAACCTATCGCTATCCTTTTGACAGCCGGCTGCTTCGCTGACCGCGACTGCGCATCAGCCGAAGCAGACCGCCAGATCGAGCGCGGAATGCGGCCGCACGCCCGAAAGCAGCGCCCTTGCCTCGGCCTCGTCCTGCCGCATCTGGACCATCAGCGCGTCCAGCCCGCCGAATTTCTCCTCGCCGCGCAGGAAGCCGAAGAACGATACGGCGCAGGTTTCGCCGTAGAGGTCGCCCTGGAAATCGAACACGAACGTCTCCAGCAGCGGCGCGCCCTCGTCGTCGACCGTCGGGCGGCGGCCGAAGCTCGCCACCCCATCGTGCAGCGAGCCATCGGCGCGGCGCAGCCGCACCGCATAGATGCCGTGGCGCAGGCCGTTGTCGGCCGGCAGCACCATATTGGCGGTGGGAAAGCCCAGCTCGCGGCCGAGCTTCTTGCCGTGCGACACCTCGGCCTCGACGCTGTAACGATAGCCGAGCAGGCCGGCTGCCTCCGCCACCTCGCCCTCGCAGAGCAGGTTGCGGATGCGGCTCGACGACACGACCTCGGCGCCCTCGTCGCGGAAGGCGTCGACGAGGCCGACGCCGAAGCCGAGCCGCTCGCCCGCCTCCATCAGGAAGGCCGGCCCGCCTTGGCGGTTTCTGCCGAAATGGAAGTCGAAGCCGGTGACGACATGGCTGATGCCGAGATCGGCGACCAGTACGTCGCGCACGAAATCCTCGGCCGCCTGCCCGGCGAAGCCCCGGTCGAACGTCTGCTCCACCACGGCCCTGAAGCCGAGCGTTTCCAACAGCCGCGCCCGCATCGGAGCAGGCGTGATGCGAAACAGCGGAACCTCCGGCTGGAACACGACGCGCGGATGCGGCTCGAAAGTCAGCACCAGCGGCGGCACGCCGCGCCGTTCCGCCTCGGCCAGCGCCCTTTCCAGCACGGCCTGGTGGCCGCGATGCACGCCGTCGAAATTGCCGATCGCCACCACGCCGCCCCGGCAGCTGGCCGGCAGGGCGCCCGACGAGGCTATGCGCTGGATCGCGGTGCCGGCCATGCGCGGCTAACGCAGCCTGGGGGTCACGCCTGCCGGCGCATAGCCGTGGCGGGCGAGGAAGTCGGCCAGCCTTGCCGGATCGGGCCGGTCGGGATGGCCGTATTCGCCGGCATGGATGCCGGCGGAGACGAACAGCACGTCGATGCCGTTGTCGACCGCGCCCTTGACGTCGGTCAGCGCGCCGTCGCCGATCGCCAGCACCTGCGCCTTGCCGATCTCGCGGCCGGCCAGCCTGCCGGCGGCGGCGAGCGCCGCGGCATAGATCGGGCGGTGCGGCTTGCCGGCGATCTCGGTGCGTCCGCCGAGTTGCGCGTAGTCGCGCGCCAGCGCGCCGGCGCACCAGATCAGCCGGTCGCCGCGCTCGACCACGATGTCAGGATTGGCGCAGATCATCGGCAGGTTGCGCGCGCGCAGCCGGCGCAGCATCTCGTCATAGTCTTCAGGCGTCTCGGTCTCGTCGTCGAACAGTCCGGTGCAGACGACGGTCTGCGCCTCGAACTCCTCGACCAGGTCGACATCGAGCCCGTCATAGAGCATCAGGTCGCGGTCGGGACCGATGTGGAACACGCGGCGCGAGCCGGCGCGGATCAACCCGCGGGTCACGTCGCCGGAGGTGACGATCTCGTCCCAGCAGTCCTCGGCTACGCCGATGATGTCGAGCTGCTCGCGCACGCCGTCGCGCGGGCGCGGCGCATTGGTGATCAGCACCACCGCCAGCCCGCGGCTCCTCGCCCGGCGCAGTGCCTCGACCGCCGGCGGGAACGGCGCGACGCCGTTGTGGAGCACACCCCAGACGTCGCAGAAGATCGCCTCGTAGCGATCCGTCAGGTCGTCGAGCCTCTCGATCATCGTCGCCATGTCGCCTTGCAGTCTCCGTCTGAACACCCGCCAATGCCGGATGACGCGGGCTTAGCGGATGGCATTCACCCTGTCACCCGCTTTTGCTTGGGGCCGGCCGGCGCGGTCATGGTTAACCACGCCTGCACGCGGTGGCTCGCATTCGAACCGTGCGGCGAACGGCAGATTAAGACGTGCCTGCGATACTGAGAGGCAAAGTTTTCCCAGAGGGTGGCTTGCAATGCTCTCCAGATTTCGCAGAGACGATCGCGGAAATTTCGCGATGATGACGGCCGTGCTGACCGTGCCGCTGCTGGGCGCTGTGGCGCTCGGCGTCGATTATACCGAGATGTCGCGCCAGCGGCAGTCGGCGCTGAACTCGCTCGACGCGGCCGCCCTCGCCGCCGCCAGGCGTTCGGTCGAAGGCGCGTCCGAAGCCGAACTCGTCCAGTACGCCAAGGACTTCTTCAGGGTTAATCTCAACGGCCTCGACCCGAACAAAGCCGAGGTCAGGGTCGTGCTGCCGAGTTCCGAAACGGGCGGCGGCACGCTGAAGATGTCCGTCGATTTCCAGTACGAACCGTATTTCTTCGGCGCCTTCGCTGGCCTCATGGAGGGCGGCGTGTCGCGCAACCTCAAGTTCCATGCCGAGACCGAAGTGCGGCTGAAGAACACGCTCGAGGTCGCGCTCGTGCTCGACAATTCGGGCTCGATGGACTTCAACGGCTCCGGCACCGGCAAGAAGCGCATGGTGCTGCTCAAGGACGCGGCCAAGCAACTCGTCGACACGATCGCGCTGCAGGCCGGCCACATGAAGCAGGTCGAAAAGCCGGTCCAGTTCGCGGTCGTCCCGTTCGCCGCCTCCGTCAATGTCGGGCCGCAGCACGCCAGCGCGACCTGGATGGACGTCGACGGGCGCTCGCCGGTGCATCACGAGAATTTCGACTGGTCGACCATGCCGTCGCCCAAGAGGGTTCAGCTTTCCGGCGGCGTCTACACCAAGCAGGGCACCGGCTGGGGGACCCAGGCCGGGCAGAAGGTGACGCGCTTCTCGCTGTTCAACGAGCTGACCCGCGTCACATCGCAGAAGGAGACCTGCACGGGCAGCGGCAGCAAGAAGGTCTGCACCACCACCTACACCTACGGTCCGGTGGCAAGCTGGGAAGGCTGTGTCGAAACGCGGCCGCATCCCTACGCCTACGACATCACCACGCCCACATCTGCGACGCCTGCGACGCTGTTCGTGCCGATGTTCGCGCCCGACGAGACCGATATCCAGGATTCCTCCAAGCGCAACGCGATGGGCAACTGGTGGGCGGATGTGACGACCAGCAGCAACAACATGACGCGCCAGAAGCACATGCCCAAATATTTCGAGCCGGGCGCTCTGGGCACGGCCGCGCTGGGCAAGTACGAGGGTCCGAACGGCATGTGCTCGACCACGCCGGTCACCCCACTGACCGACGTGTCGTCGGCGGCCGGCCTCAAGACGGTCAAGGACGCCATCGACGCCATGCAGTCGCAGGGCGCCACCGACGTGCCCGAAGGCACCGCCTGGGGCTGGCGTACGCTTGCCGGCACCGGACCCTTCCCCCAGGGCCGCGGGATGCAGGAGCGCGGCAACGACAAAGTGCTGATCGTGCTCACCGACGGCGAGAACACCTACTACACGCCGAATTCGCTGGGCTACAACGACCTCGCCGGCAACAGGTCGATCTACTCGAACAAGGGATACACGGCCGTCAACTACGACAGCGGTTCCCGGACCCGCATGTTCATGGGCAGCACCGTCAACGCCAGCACCCACACCAACGCCAATTTCAACTCGGCCATGAACCAGCACATGGACACGGTGTGCGAGGCTGCGAAGGCTGCCGGCGTAATCGTCATGACCGTCGCGCTCGACCTGTCCTCCACCGTCGCCGTCGAAAAGGCGGCCATCGAGGCGATGACGCGCTGCGCCTCGGATTCGCGCTTCCGCAAGGGGGCCAACGGCAAGGCCGTCAAGCTGTTCTGGAACGCCAACGGCTCGAACCTGTCCGACAAGTTCCGCGAGATCGCCGACGAGCTGTCAAACCTGCGCATCATCGGGTGATCCCGTCGCCCGTCGCCGCGCGCCCCGGTGCGCGGCGGCCGCGCCGCGCCAGGGTTAACCGACCCTTGCCGAAATAGGCACGATTGCAGGCCGGCCGCCAACGCCGGATTAGAACTCGGCAGGCACAATGCCGTCCGTCAGCATTGCGAGGGGCAATCATGATCCGCCGGTTCCTGCGCGAGACCGCAGGCAATTTTGCCGTTGCGTTCACCGTCGGGCTCGTGCCCATCATGGGCGGGGTGGCGCTCGCCGTCGACTACAGCGAACTGAGCCGCCAGAAGCAGGCGACGCTGCACGCGCTCGACGCCGCCGGTATCGCCACGGCGCGCGAGATCGTCTCGGGTTCCAACGACGCCTCCGTCATCGCCTATGCGCGCGATTTCTTCGACGCCAATCTGGGTCCGGTCAGCCCGGCCGACGCAACGCTTTTCGTTACGCTGCCGACCAACGCGGCCGGGGGTGGCACGCTCAAGCTCGCCGCCGAGCTCATCTACCAGCCCTACTTCCTGCCGGTGTTCAAGGAGCTGATCGGCCAGCCGGGCGAGGACGGCACCCATACGATCAAGTTCCGTGCTTCGACCGAGATCAGGCTGAAGAACACGCTCGAGGTGGCGCTGGTCCTCGATAATTCCGGGTCGATGGACTATCTCGGCTCGGGTTCGGGCCAGAAGCGGCTTGCGCTGCTCAAGGATGCCGCAAAGCAGCTCGTCGAGACCATCGCGCTGCAGGCGCAGCAGATGAAGCAGATCGACAAGCCAGTGCAGTTCTCGCTGGTTCCGTTCGCCGCCTCGGTCAATGTCGGCCCGCACAATGACGGGGCCGCTTGGATGGACACGCTCGGCCGCTCGCCCGCGCATCACGAGAACTTCAACTGGGCGACGCTGCCCGCGTCGAAGGGTGCGCAGAGGGTCGACGGCATCTGGGTCAAGTCCGGTTCCGGCTGGGGCACGGAGGAAGGCGAGGCCCTGACGCGCTTCTCGCTGTTCCGCGACATCAGGAAGGTCGATTCCCGCGAATGGGTCGTCACCGGAACCGAATGGGTCTGCACCAAATACAAGAAGAACGGCCAGTGCGACACGCTGGTCGAACAGGAAACTGGCTACTACGAGAACGTCGAGGGGCCGTTCGCAAGCTGGCAGGGCTGCGTCGAGGCCCGGCCCTATCCCCACAACGTCGCCAACACGCCGCCATCGCACATGCAGCCCGAGACGCTGTTCGTGCCGATGTTCGCGCCTGACGAGCCGGGCGACCGCTGGCTCGACGAACGCAACGCCTCGCTCAACAATTACACCGCCGCCAACAACTGGTGGAACGACGACACCGAAAGCTCCAACGGCCAGACGCGGCTGCGCAACATGGCCAAGTACTTCCACGTCCGTCCGTTCGGCGCGTCCTCGCCGCAGGGCCAGGGTCCGAACTATTCCTGCACCTCGCGGCCGATCACGCCGCTGACCGACGTCTCGACCGCCGAAGGGGTGACGGCCGTCAAGGGCGCCATCGACGGCATGCAGGCCAGCGGCGCCACCAACGTGCCGGAGGGGCTTGCATGGGGCTGGCGGACGGTTGCCAGCGGCGAGCCGTTTGCGGGCGCCCGTCCCGAGACCGAGCGCGGCAACGACAAGGTGGTGATCGTGCTCACCGACGGCGAGAACACCTACTACACGCCCTCGTCACTGGGCTTCCAGGACCCCGCCAACGCGCGCTCCACCTATTCGGCTCACGGGTACCTGCAGCCGGGATACAACGGCACCGGCATCGGCCGGCTCTACATGGGCACCGCGATGGGCGGCGTCTATTCCAACGCCAACTACACCAGCGCCATGAACCAGCACATGGCCGTCCTGTGCGACAACGCCAAGGCAGCCGGCGTCATGATCATGACCGTCGCTCTCGACCTCAACGCCGGCAACGCCGCCCAGGCGGCCGCCATCGATTCGATGCGCGCCTGCGCCTCCGACTCGCGCTTCCGCAAGGGCGCCGACGGCAAGGCCGCCAAGCTGTTCTGGAACGCCACCGGCGCCACGCTCTCCGACAATTTCAAGGAGATCGCCGACGAATTGTCCAACCTCCGCATCGTGGGGTGAGGAGAGGTCCGCGAAGCGGACGAAAAGCCAACGATTTGGCTTTTCGAGCGACGAACGGTGAAGACCCGGTTCGCCCATCGGGCGGATCGGAAGGTCCAGTGAACCTTCCGAAGGGTCTGAACGCCCGAAGGGCAGGTAGCCATAGCGAAGGGCCGGCGGGGAGCGGGCGGCCGGAGGCCGATCAATACAGGCCTATCCCGGTCGCCTGAACGCCTCCCTCGCCTTTTCGATCTCGCCTCGGCAGGTGCAGCCTTCCAGATGGTCGTTCACCATGCCCATCGCCTGCATGAAGGCGTAGACCGTGGTCGGCCCGACGAAGGACCATCCGCGTTTCTTCAGGTCCTTCGAGATGCGCGTCGACGTCGGCGTTTTCGGCATCGCCCGCAGCGCGGCGATGTCCATCACCTCCGGCCGCTCGGTCGGCGTCGGCTCGAACGACCAGAAGTAGCTCGCCAGCGAGCCCTTCTCCCCGGCCAGTTCGACGGCCCGGCGCGCATTGTTGTAGACCGAGGCGATCTTGCCGCGATGGCGCACGATACCGGCGTCGCCGAGGTGGCGCTCGATCGCCGCCGCCTCGTCCTCTTCCGCCAGCGCGCGGAAGTCGAACCCGCGAAATGCGGCGCGGAAGTTCTCGCGCTTGCGCAGGATCGTCAGCCACGACAGGCCCGACTGGAACCCTTCCAGGCACAGCTTCTCGAACAGCCGGTTGTCGTCGCCGACCGGCCGGCCCCATTCGGTGTCGTGATAGTGTAGATAGTCGGGCAGGTTGCCATGCCAGGCGCAGCGCGTCAGGCCGTCCTCTCCCGTCAGCAGTCCGTCGCTCATCTCGCTCACATCAAAACCGTTCGTTAACCGTCCGCCTGAACCAGGCGGTAACCACACCAAAAGGTTTACGCCGGGCAATGCGTTTTATGGAAGCGCGTTCACCCTTTGCTTGGCGCCCTTCATGACAATCCTGTCAGTAGCGGTCCATCCGGCATCGGCCGGAGAAGACGGCACAGGTGACGATCTGTCGTGAGTACGTCCATGAAGCAATCCCTCGCCCTCACCTTTGCGGCCGCGCTGGCGGCCTTGACCTTTTCGCCCGCGCAGGCGCAGCAGCGCTATCACGAGCCGCCGCCACTGGTGGTGAGCCCCGACCTCTCGGCGCCCTGGGTGCTGCAATTGCAGCGCGCTCCGGTCGTGCCTAACCGTTCGCAGCGGCAGGTGCGCGCCCTGCCCGGCGCCACGGTGCAGATCGCCCCGGCCCCGGTGGTCTCCAACCGGCCGCGCGTCGCCGGGCAGGCCGCCCCGCGCGCCGACGGCGTGCAGACCGCGTCCGTTGCCGGCGCCGCACGGCTGCCGACGATGAACGAGAAATACCTGCCGCAGTCCGTGGCCTATGACGGGCCGCACAAGGCCGGAACCATCGTCATCGATACGCGCGAGAACTTCCTCTACCTGGTCGAGAAGGACGGCACTGCCCGTCGCTACGGCGTCGGCACCGGCAAGCCGGGCTTCGAATGGGCCGGCTCGCACAAGGTTACGCGCAAGGCGGAATGGCCGGATTGGCGTCCGCCGGCCGAGATGATCGCGCGCGAAAAGAAGAAGGGCCGCATCCTGCCCGCCCACATGAAGGGCGGGCCGGAAAATCCCCTCGGCGCGCGTGCGCTCTATCTCGGCTCGACGCTCTACCGCATCCATGGCACCAACCAGCCCTGGACCATCGGACAGGCCGTCTCCTCGGGCTGCATCCGCATGCGCAACGAGGACGTCATGGAGCTCTACGAGCGCGTTCCGGTCGGCGCGACCGTGATCGTGATCTGAGCCTGCAAACCCAAGCGGGTTGAAAAGCGCCATGAAAGCGCATTGACAGTTCCGGAGCAGGGGAAGGTCGCCGCCAGGGGACGGGCGCGGCCATAGCGCGGCAGGCCAGCTCCACTGCCGCCACGACAGGGCGGTGCGGTCGACGATCGCACCGCCCTTTCCATTGGTGCCTGCGCCAATAGGCGCGTTTGTCCGTACGGCCCGGCTCCGCTATGGGACGGATGACGGGCAACAACGGAATCGGGAAGGGCGGCGATGGAAATAGCGGGCGGCGCGCTCCTGCCTTTGGCGCTGGCGGTGATCATGTTTTCGCTCGGCCTCGGGCTGACGGTGGACGATTTCCTGCGCATCGCCCGCAGGCCGATGGCTTTCGCCGTCGGAACGGTCTCGCAGATGGTGGTGATTCCGGTCATCGCCTTCGGCGTCGCGGTGATGTTCGACCTGCCGGGCGAGTTGGCGTTCGGCCTGATGATCCTCGCCATCTGCCCCGGCGGCGTCACCTCCAACATCCTGACCAAATATGCGCGCGGCGACGTGGCGCTGTCGATCTCGCTCACCGGGATCATCAATCTGGCGTCGGTGTTTACCGTGCCGTTCCTGGTTGCCATCTTCGCCGCCCGTTTCCTGGGTATGGACGCCGCCGCGATCGACGTGACGACGCTCGGCATCTCGGTGTTCGTCATCTCGGCCATCCCTGCGATGCTGGGAATGATGCTGCGCCACTATGCCGACACGCTGGCCGCTTCCATGGAAGCCGTGCTTTCGCGGCTGTCGCTCGTCCTGTTCGCCCTCGTGGTGGCAGTCGCGATCGTCGCCAACTGGACGTCGCTGCTGGAAAACCTCGCAACGCTCGTCCCCGCGCTGATGCTGTTCAACGTGGCGCTGCTCGCCACCGGCCTTGCGCTGTCGCGCCTGTTCGGGCTGGACCGCGCGGCATCGGCGACCATCTCCATCGAAACCGGCATCCAGAATACCGCGCTCGGCGTCATCGTCGGCTCGCTGATCGCCGAACAGGCAGGCGGCATGCCGCCGTTCTCGCTGCCTTCCGGCGTCTACGGCGTCACCATGTATCTGGTGTCGATCCCGTTCGTATTGTGGAGCCGCGGCAGGGCGTGACCGCCATTTCCCGCCCCCGATCCATCAACAGCTAACCTGCCAGTCACGGTTGTGGGCGTTTGTCTGGCGCTCCAGCCTTCGATATTGGTGGGCGGGCTGCGCCCGCGCGGCCGATTCCTTGGGGGGACACATGGACAGCCTGATCACCGTCTTTCTGCCGCTCGCGCTCGCGATCATCATGCTCTCGCTCGGCCTCGGGCTGACCATCGACGATTTCCGCCGGGTAGTGCTCAAGCCGAAGGCATTCGCCATCGGCGCCGTGGCTCAGCTCATGCTCATCCCGCTGGTCGCCTACCTGCTTGCCGTCATGTTCCGGCTGCCGCCCGAACTCGCGGTCGGCATGATGATCCTCGCCTTCTGCCCCGGCGGCGTTACTGCCAACCTGCTGACCAAGCTCGCGGGCGGCGAGGTGGCGCTGTCGATCTCGCTCACCGGCGTCATCAGCCTGGTCGCCGTGGTCACCGTCCCGATCCTGACGGCCTATTTCGCCGACCACTTCATGGGCCTCGACGCGCCTGCCGTGAACGTCACGGCGCTCGGCGTGGCGATGTTCCTCATCACCTTCGTGCCGGTCGTCATAGGCATCTCCATCCGTCGCTTCGCGGAAGGCTTCGCCCTGTCGCTCGACAAGGTGCTCGGCCGCGTTGCGGTGGTGCTGTTCGTGGTCGTGGTGCTCGGCGCGCTGGCCGCCAATTGGAGCCTCTTCGTCGCCAACCTCGCGCTGCTCGGGCCAGGCCTCGTCATCCTCAACGTCGCCCTGCTCGCCATCGGCATGGGCCTCGCCCGCGCCTTCAATCTCACGCGTGCCGAAGGCAAGGCGATCGCCATCGAGACCGGCATCCAGAACGCGACGCTGGGCATCACCGTCGGCTCGCTGATCGTCGAGCAGGCGAGCGCGCTGCCGCCGTTCAGCCTGCCGTCGGCGGTCTACGGCATCACGATGTACATCGTGTCGATCCCGTTCGTTCTGTGGCTGCGGGGCCGCCGATAGCACTTGCTGGTTGATGCCTTCCTGAGCATATGGTAGAGTTGACATATGAAGCAGAAGGCATCGCTCCTCGTCTATGAGAAGCTTGAACTGCCCGACGGCTTCATCGTCGAGATCAAGGTCTGGAGCCTGCCTGACTTATCGGCTGAACGTCCGCACGGGCTTAAATACTCGTTATATTTCGGTCGCGGAGGAGAACGTCTCGTCGCCTATGACAACGAGACGGGCAAGGGTGACCACCGGCACTATCGGGATCGCGAAGAACCATACGCATTCCGGACACTTGAACGGCTGCTGTCCGATTTTCAGAACGACGTTCGCGAGGAGTTGATGGATGGATGAGTTGATCGTTCGTATTGAGGATGTGGACGCCTTCTTCTCGCGCGCCCGCGCCGAAATGAAGCGGCTCGATGAGGGTATTTTCGAGCCGGCGCCAGCGTCGGTCTCCTTTGCGGGGATGCCGCAACTTTTGGAGGTTCTATCCGGAAATCGCTGGTCGCTTCTGTCGAAGCTGCGAGCGACGGGGCCCTCCTCCATTCGCGCGCTGTCCAAGGCACTCGGTCGCGATTATCGCGGTGTCCACTCCGACGTGATGCGCCTCCTCGAGGTCGGGCTGATCGAAAAGGACGACGCCAGCAAGGTGCTGGTGCCGTGGTCGAAAATCACGGCGGAAGTCCATCTCGACAAGGCCGCCTGATGCCTATTCCGCCGCTTGAAGCGTGGGCACGCCTTCGGGCCGTGCCCCGCCATAGGCCCAGTCGAGCAGCCGCACAGTGTGCACCACAGGCAGTTTCGAGCCCGACGCGATCTGCGTCATGCAGCCGATATTGCCGGTGGCTACGATCGCCGCCCCGGTCGCCTCGATGTTCCTGACCTTGCGCGCCTTCAGCTTCGCGGAAATCTCCGGCTGGAGGATGTTGTAGGTGCCGGCCGAGCCGCAGCACAGATGCCCCTCGGCCGGCTCCTTCACCACGAAGCCTGCCCTCGCCAGCAGTTCCTTGGGCTGGCGGACTATCTTCTGGCCGTGCTGCATCGAGCAGGCGGAGTGGTAGGCGACCGTCAGGCCCGGCCGCACCGCGGGCTCCGGCAGCTCGATCGAGGCGAGATATTCCGTCACGTCCTTTGCCAGCGCCGACACCCGCGCCGCCTTGTCCGCATAGGCCGGATCGAGGCGCAGCATGTGGCCGTAATCCTTGATCGTCGTGCCGCAGCCCGACGCGGTGATGACGATGGCGTCGAGCCCGCCCTCTGCCACCGCGCGCGTCCATGCGTCCACGTTCCGTCGCGCCGCCTCCAGCGCCGCCGCTTCCTTGCCCATGTGGTGGACCAGCGCGCCGCAGCAGCCCTCGCCTTCCGGCACCACCACCTCGACGCCCAGCCGCGTCAACAGCGACACCGTCGCCTCGTTGATGCCCGGCTCCAGCACCGACTGCGCGCAGCCGGTGAGGATCGCGACGCGGCCGCGCCGTGTCCCCTGCGCCGCGTGGGTGGCCGGGCGCGAGACCGGTGACGGCGCCGGCACCGAGGCCGGCGCCAGCCGCAGCATCGCGGCCAGCGGCTTCAGCGGCCGCACGGCGTCGAGCACCTTGGTGAAGGGCCGCCCCAGCGCGGCCAGCTTCAGCGCCGCCCGGAATCGCGCCGGATAGGGCAGCACCGCCGCCAGTACGGCGCGGGTCAACCGGTCGAACAGCGGCCGCCTGTAGGTCTTCTCGATATGCGCGCGCGCATGATCGACGAGGTGCATGTAGTGCACGCCGGAGGGGCAGGTGGTCATGCAGGACAGGCACGACAGGCAGCGGTCGATATGAGTGACGATCTCGGCGTCGGCCGGTCGCCCGTTCTCCAGCATGTCCTTGATCAGGTAGATGCGCCCGCGTGGGCTGTCCAGCTCGTTTCCGAGCGTGACATAGGTCGGGCAGGTCGCGGTGCAGAAGCCGCAATGCACGCATTTGCGCAGGATCGCTTCGGATTCGGCGACATGCGGATCGGCGAGTTGGGCAAGGGAGAAGGAGGTTTGCATCAGTTTCCCATACGTCCCGGGTTCAGAATGCCCTTGGGGTCGAACTGCTCCTTTAGCCGCGCCGACAGGGCGGCCAACGGTCCCGGCTGCGGCTGAAACACCGCCTCGGCGGCGCGCACTGCCGGGGCCGCGCGCACCAGCGTCGCATGGCCGCCGCCATGGGCGGCCACCAGCGCGCGCACCGTCGCGGCCTCGCAGTCATCCTCCATGCGCAGCCAGATCAGCCCGCCCTGCCAGTCGTAGAAGGCATCGGCCGCCGCCGCCATGCGCAGCGCCATCACCATCCGGTGGCCCTGCGAAGGCGCCATCGAAACGCGCCAGACCGGCTTTTGCGTGCCGTCGGCGAAGGGCGCGCAGTCGCGGATCTCGCGCCACAGAACCTTGGACACGCCGGCTTCCAGCCGCTCCGCCTGCCCATGGCCGGCCAGCAACGCCGCCAGCCTGTCGAAGCGATAATCGACCGAGGGCGCGAAACCTTCCAGCCGCAGCAGCGTCGAGCCCCTGCCCTTCAGCGCTCCGTCGAGCACCCGGCCGGTGACGCTTTCAGGCAGGTGGGCCGCGCCCGCCACCTCGCCGCTCGAGCCCATTGCGAGCGCCATGGCGTCGGCGGCCTGTTCCTCGCTCAGCCCGCGCAGCACCAGCGTCGCCTCCGTCTCGGCCCGCGGCAGCACCTTGAAGGTGACATCGGTGACGACGGCCAGCGTGCCCCACGAGCCGGCAAGAGCCTTGGAGAGGTCGTAGCCGGTGACGTTCTTGACCACGCGCCCGCCCGACTTGAACGCCTCGCCTCGCCCCGAGACAGCGTGGACGCCGAGCACATGGTCGCGCGCTGCTCCGGCCTTCACCCGACGCGGGCCGGAAAGGTTCGCCGCCAGCGCGCCGCCGATCGTGCCTTTGCCCGGCTCGCCGCCCAAAAGCGCGGAATAGTCCATCGGCTCGAACGCGAATTCCTGCCCGTTCCTTTCCAGCAGCGCCTCGATCTCGGCCATCGGCGTGCCGGCGCGCGCCGACAGCACCAGTTCTTCCGGCTCATAAAGAGTGACGCCGACCAGCCCCGAGAGATCGATGGCATTCTCGGTCTGCGCCGGCCTGCCGATGCCGCGCTTCGTTCCGTTGCCGACGACCTCCAGTGGCGCCTCATCGGAGACCGCCCAGCGGACGGCGTCTAGCGCTTCTTCGGCAGTGGTGGGGGTGAAGGTGGTCATGCGAGTTCGCCGGCATGGCGGGCCGGGAGGCCGACAAGTACGATCTGTCGGACAGCCTTACCGTCGAAGGAAACGAAGGTTTCCGCGCCCATCCCCGCGCCGGACGCCGCAATAATGCCGTCCGCGAAATCGCCGCCGGCGGCATGGACACGAAGTCCAGCGCGCACCGCCACGATATCCGTCATGACTTTCCCCGACTCGATGAGCGCGCGCAACGCGCCCGCCACGTCGTCTCGCGAAAAGCCATAGACGCTGCGAAGGACCCAGACAAATTCGAGAATGCAGGGAAGCGGGACTATGACAGACTCCGCAGTCATGAGAATTTGTCGCGCGGTCGCGGCCTGTTTGTCGTCGTCACCGGTGGCCACCCTGACCAGCAAGTTGGTGTCAGCGGTGATCTTCATCTAACAATCCCGCCCATCCCTTTTCGATCGCCTCGTTCATCTCCTCGATCGTCGCGATCTTGTCCGTCTTGCCCGCCAGGACCCCGAAGAAGCCATCCCAGCTACCCACGGGCCGGGCGGCCTTCATCGCGATCTGTCCGCCCGGCAAGGCATCGACCTCGATCTTCTGGCCGGGCTTGACGCCGAGGTGCTGCAGAAGCTCCTTCTTGAGCGTCACCTGGCCCTTGGCGGTCACTGTCAGGGTTGTCATCGTTCAAACTCCGGAAACATTCGGTGCGCACAATGTAAGGCATATTTGCCTTACCGCCAAACGTCAAAACCTCGGTATGTCCGGAAACGCCACCTGCCCACGGTGCACGTGCATGCGCCCCAGCTCCGCGCAGCGGTGAAGCTGCGGAAACACCTTGCCGGGGTTGAGCAGATGGTTCGGGTCGAAGGCGCATTTGACCCTGATCTGCTGGTTCAGATCGTCCTCCGAGAACATCTCCGGCATCAGGTCGCGCTTTTCCACGCCGACGCCGTGCTCGCCGGTCAACACCCCGCCGACCTTGACGCACAGCCGCAATATGTCCGCCCCGAACTTCTCCGCGCGCTCAAGCTCGTCGCCATTGTTGGCGTCGTACAGGATCAGCGGGTGCAGGTTGCCGTCGCCGGCGTGAAACACGTTGGCGACCCTCAGCCCGTATTTTTCGGAAAGCTCGCGCATGCCGGCCAGCACCTTCGGCAGTTCCTTCCTCGGGATGGTGCCGTCCATGCAAAGATAGTCCGGCGAGATGCGCCCCACCGCCGGAAACGCCGCCTTGCGCCCGGCCCAGAAGGTCGCCCGCTCCTCCTCCGAGGTGGAGACGCGGCAGGTGGTCGAGCCGTTCTTCACGGCGATCGCCTCGACCTCGCCGATCAGATGGTCGACTTCCGCACCCGGCCCGTCGAGTTCGACGATCAGCAGCGCCTCGACGTCGAGCGGGTAGCCCGCATGGACGAAATCCTCGGCCGCGCGGATCGCCGGCCGGTCCATCATCTCCATGCCGCCGGGTATAATGCCTGCGCCGATGATGTCGGCGACGCACTGCCCCGCCTCCTCGCTCGACGGAAAGCCGAGCAGCACCGCGCGCGCAGTCTCCGGCTTCTTCAGGATGCGCACAGTGACCTCGGTGACGACGCCGAGCAGGCCTTCCGATCCGGTCATGATGCCGAGCAGGTCATAGCCTTCGGCGTCCAGGTGCTTGCCGCCCAGCCGCACCACCTCGCCGTTGATCAGCACCATCTCGACGCCCAGCACATTGTTGGCCGTCAGCCCGTATTTGAGGCAGTGCACCCCGCCTGAATTTTCTGCCACGTTGCCGCCGATCGAGCAGGCGATCTGCGAGGACGGATCGGGGGCGTAGTAGAAGCCCTCGTGCTGAACCGCATTGGTGATGCCGAGATTGGTCACGCCCGGCTGCGCCGTCACGGTGCGGTTGGCATAGTCGATGTCGAGAATGCGGTTGAACCGGCTCATCACCAGCAGCACCGCGTCGGCCAGCGGCAGCGCGCCGCCCGACAGCGAGGTGCCGGAGCCGCGCGGCACGACGCGGATATTGCGGTCGGAGCAGTATTTCAGGATGCGCGCCACCTGCGCCGTCGTCTCCGGCAGCACCACGACGAGAGGCAACTGGCGATAGGCCGTCAGCGCGTCCGTCTCGAAGGCGCGCATGGAATTTACCGCATCGACCACGCCCTCACCCGGCACGATGATGCGCATGTCGGCGACGATCTCGTCGCGGCGCGCCATGGTGGCCGCATCGGGCGCGGGCATCGCAAGGCCGGACATCAGCTCCTCCGTCAACTGGTCAATTCTATTTACCAGCCATCGCCCGGCGCCGCAAACATATTTCGTGCCTCGCCGCCATCGCCATGGAAACAGGCCGAACTGCGGACAAAAAATTTGACCGTTCCTGCCTGCGAGCGCTAGAATTACCGCGAGAGGCTTACAGGCGCGCCACCATCGTGAACCAGATTTTCACCCGCATCGAGCATTCCCGCACGGCGGACGATGTCGTCGGGCAGGTGGAGATGCTGATTCTGGAGGGCGTGGTGCGGCCCGGCGACCGGCTCCCCGGCGAGCGCGAGCTTGCGCGCCAGTTCGACGTTTCGCGTCCGATCGTGCGCGACGCCCTCAAGGCACTTGAAACGCGGGGGCTTGTCGTCACCCGGCCCGGCGGCGGCACCCATGTCGCCGACGTCATCGGCGAGGTCTTCGCCCCGCCTGTCATGGACCTGATCGCGCAGAACCGGAAGGCCGCCGCCGACTATCTCGAATACCGCCGCGAGGTCGAGGGCATCGCCGCCGAGTTCGCGGCGCGCCGCGCCACCGCCGACGACCGAGCCCTGCTCGCCGGTATCATGCGACGCATGGAGGAGGCGCATGCCCGCGGCGACTTCGAGGACGAGGTGGCCATCGACGTCGAATTCCACAACGCTGTCGGCGAGTGCGCGCACAACATCGTGCTGCTGCACACGCTGCGTTCTTGCTACCGGCTGCTTGCCGATGGCGTGTTCCTCAGCCGCACGCTGATCTACCGCACGCCGGCCGCGCAGGACGTGCTCTTGTCGCAGCACCGCGCCATCTACGACGCCATCGTCGCCGGCGACCCGGAAGCGGCCCGCAATGCCGCGCGCGGCCATATCGACTATGTCGAGCGCGCCATGAACGAGGCCGAGCGCAGCGGCGAATGGCAGCGCGTCTCCCGGCTCAGGCTCACCCAGCGCGGCGGCGCTGCGGCCGCAGGCTAGTTTCGAACCCATCCCTTCACCCATCCAGGCAAGAGAGACCGTGCTCAACCCAGAACAAGAAAAGCCCCGCGTCGGCCTGTTCGTCACCTGCCTCGTCGACCTGTTCCGGCCCAATGTCGGCTTCGCCTCGGTGAAGCTGCTGGAGGATGCCGGCTGCGTCGTCGACGTGCCGGCGGCGCAGACCTGCTGCGGCCAGCCGGCCTATAACTCCGGCGACCGCGCCGACACGCGCGCCATCGCCGAGAACACCATCCGCGCCTTCGAGCCGTTCGACTATGTCGTCGCGCCGTCAGGCTCCTGCGCCGGCATGCTCATCAAGCACTATCCGGCGCTGTTCGCCGGCGATCCGAAATGGGAAGAGCGGGCGAAGGCGTTCTCCGCGAAAGTGCACGAGCTGGTCAGCTTCCTGGTCGACGTGCTCGGCGTCTCGGCTGTGGAGGCGAGCGTCAATGGCAGCGTCACCTATCACGATTCCTGCTCGGGCCTGCGCGAACTGGGCATCCGCCAACAGCCGCGCGCGCTGCTGTCGACGGTCAAGGGCCTCCAGCTTCGGGAAATGGCCGACGCCGACGTGTGCTGCGGCTTCGGCGGCACCTTCTGCGTCAAATATTCCGACATCTCCAACAAGATCGTCAGCCAGAAGACCGAGCGCATCCGCGAGGCCGGCGCCGGCACGCTGCTTGCGGGCGATCTCGGCTGCCTGATGAACATGGCCGGCAAGCTCAAGCGGGAAGGCTCAGCCGTCGAGGTGCGCCACGTCGCCGAGGTGCTCGCCGGCATGGCCGACACGCCGCCGATCGGCGGAAAGGGGTGAAGCGATGCAGATAACCTCTCCCGCCTTCAAACAGAACTCCCGCGCGGCGCTCGCCGATACCCAGCTCCAGCGGGCGCTGGGCAATGTGCGCGCCGGCTTCATCGACAAGCGCCGGAAGGCGATCGACGCCCTGCCCGAGTTCGACGCGCTGCGCGACTCCGCCCGCGCCATCAAGAACCACGTGCTGGAGAACCTCGACCTCTATCTCGAAACCTACGAGCGCAAGGTGATCGAGACCGGCGGCACGGTGCACTGGGCCGAGACGGCCGAGGACGCGCGCCGCATCGCGCTCGAGATATGTCGGGCGGCGGGCGCGCGCACCGTCACCAAGGGCAAGTCGATGATCACCGAGGAGATCGGGCTCAACGACTTCCTCGAAGCCGAGGGCATCCGCCCGGTCGAGACCGATCTCGGCGAATACATCATCCAGCTGCGCGGCGAGCATCCGAGCCACATCATCGCGCCGGCCGTCCACCTCAACCGCGACCAGATCGAGGCCGATTTCCGCCGCGTGCACGACCACCTGCCGGTCGCCCGCGACCTCACCGAGCCGGAGACGCTGCTGGCGGAAGCCCGCAAGGTGCTGCGCAAGGAGTATTTCGCCGCCGATGTCGGCATCACCGGCGCCAATTTCCTCGTCGCCGAAACGGGCTCGTCGATCATCGTCACCAACGAGGGCAATGGCGACCTGACGCAGACCCTGCCGAAGGTCCATGTCGTGATGGCTTCGATCGAGAAGATCGTGCCGACGCTGGAGGACGCCGCCCAGATCATCCGGGTGCTGGCGCGCTCGGCCACCGGCCAGGACATGAGCGTCTACACCACGGTCTCCACCGGTCCGCGCCGGCCGGGCGATCCCGACGGGCCGGAGGAATACCACGTCATCCTGCTCGACAACGGCCGCTCCTCGATGCTGGGCACCAAATTCCAGGACATGCTGCGCTGCATCCGCTGCGGCGCCTGCATGAACCACTGCCCGGTCTACCACGCCGTCGGCGGCCACGCCTATGGCTGGGTCTATCCCGGCCCGATGGGCGCGGTGCTCACCCCGTCGCTGATCGGCGTCGACAAGGGCGGGCACCTGCCCAACGCCTCCACCTTCTGCGGGCGCTGCGAGAGCGTGTGCCCGATGAAGATCCCGCTGCCGAAGATGATGCGCCACTGGCGCGAGCGCGAGTTCGAGCGCGGGCTCAATCCGGCGACCTCGCGCTACGGGCTGAAGTTCTGGGCGTTCTTCGCCCGGCGGCCGAAGCTCTACCGCTTCGCCGCATCGCTGGGCATACCGTTCCTGTCGCTTTTCGCGGGCAACCGCGGCCGCTTCCGCCACCTGCCGCTGGCCGGCGGCTGGACGAAGTGGCGCGACATGCCGGCGCCTGAAAGCCGCACCTTCATGCAGCAGTGGCAGCAGAAGGAAGCGCTCAAGCAGGAGGCGCGGCCATGAGCGGGCGCGACGCTATCCTTTCCCGGGTGCGAAAGGCGCTGGGCGGCGTCGCCGATTCGCCGACGCGGCGCGCAGTTGTCGAGGCCCGTCTCGGCGAGGCGCCGGTCGGCGTCATCCCGGCGCGCGGCCAGCTCGACGACAAGCCGCGCGTGGCCCTGTTCGGCGAGATGGCGGAGAAGGTCAACGCCACCGTGCAGAAGGTGAAGAGCCGCGCCCATGTGCCGGCGGCGATCACCGACTACCTGCGTTCCAAGAACCTGCCGGCCTCCGTGCGCATGGGCACCGACGCAAGGCTCGCCGCCATGCCGTGGGACAAGCAGCGCGCGCTCACCGTCAAGCGCGGCGCCTCCGACGGCGACGACGAGGTCGGCGTCAGCCACGCGCTGGGCGGCGTCGCCGAAACCGGCACGCTGGTGCTGCACTCCGGCGACGACAATCCGACGACGATCAACTTCCTGCCCGAGCACCACATCGTCGTCATCGACGCCAAGGACATCGCCGGCGACCTGGAAACGACGATCGAGGCGGTGCGGCGCAAGTTCGGCAAGGGCCGCATGCCGCGCGTGCTCAACTTCGTCACCGGTCCGTCGCGCTCGGGCGACATCGAGCAGAAGCTGCTGCTTGGCGCGCACGGGCCGCGCGCGCTGCACATCGTCGTGGTGGACGGCTGAGTGACGTCAGGCGTTCACTTCCTCGACGCCGCAGCGCCGCCGGGCATGCGGCTCTACGCCATCGGCGACGTCCACGGCCGGTTCGACTGCCTGAGCGCGATGCACGCCCTGATCGCCGCCGAGATCGCCCGCGACCGCCCGGCGGACTGGCGGGTGATCCATCTCGGCGACTATGTCGACCGCGGGCCGCAATCGCGACAGGTGCTCGACTTCCTCGCCGAGGCGACGGCGCGCGCGCCGCGCAACGTCGCCCTGATGGGCAACCACGACCAGGGCTTTCTCGACTTCCTGGCCAACCCCGCCGACGCGCAGCTCTTCCTGCGCTATGGCGGCTTCGACACCGCCGCCTCCTATGGCGTCGTGCTGGACACGGTGACGGAGGAGGCGCTGCGGCGCAGCCACGCCGAGCTGGTCGCGGCTTTGCCGGCGGCGCATCTGCGCTTCCTGCGCGACCTGCCGCGTTCGATGTCGTTCGGCGATTTCTTCTTCTGCCATGCCGGCGTCAGGCCGGGCGTCGCGCTCGACGCGCAGACGCCCCACGACCTGATCTGGATCAGGCGCGAGTTCCTCGACCATCCCGGCCTGCACGACAAGGTCGTGGTCCACGGCCACACCCCCGTCGGCCGCCCCGAAATCCTGGCCAATCGCGTCAATGTCGACACGATGGCCTTCGACACCGGACGCCTGACGGCGCTGGTGGTCGAGGACAAGGAAAAGCGGTTTCTGGAAGCGGTGCCGTGAGGCCCGGTCAGTTGGCCAGGGTCACGCCGTAGCCGTCGATGACCACGCGGCCCCCGGCTGCGTCGGCTGCATAGATGCCGGCGCCCCACATGGCGATGCCGGTCAGCATGAAAAGGGAAAGCAGTGCTGCTCTCACGGGCGTCATCTCGGTTGGTGTCCCACCGCGTTTACATGATCCAGGTTACCATCAGGTTTCGCACAGGCGTCGTGAAGGCAACGTGAACGAAACATTCAGGCGGCGTTCTAGTTCCCGCGCATGCGCGATTTTGGCTTTTTCTGGGCCTCGATATCGATGCGCGGCTGCTCGCCGGACGCGGCTTCTAGGCCGCCGCCGGCCGCGATGCCAGCGAAATCGCGGGCCATTCACAGGCAAGCGGCTCGCCGTGGCGGAAATGCAACGCCGGCCGATCCCCGCCCGCCGGCGCGGCTGAATTCGCCGGTTTGTCACGATCTCGGCCCGGCCTGCGCGAAAACTTATCCACCCCCTTTGCGTCCCTCGTAGACTCCCGCCCGCAGCCTGCTGGCGGGAACGGGACGTACGACCGGACATTCCAGGCAGGTGTGGCGCCGGGTCGGGCGTTCGCGGACGGTGGCGAACGCGGCCCGGCCCTTGTCCTTGCCGTGAGCTGACTTTCGGGTCGGCCGGCGAAGGATGGGGGTAGAAACGCCGGCGGCACGTGGCAGTGCGTCAATAAAAAACAAAAAAGCAGGCGCAACGCCACGTGCCGCTTCCCGCAAACCCGTCCGAAAGGCCGGGAACGCATCCGTACGCCCACTTGCCAGCCAAAGGAGACCGAAATGCCCCGCAGGCCCGACCGAGACAAGGCCGAATGGCGCCCCAACCCCGCAAGCGACGAAGCCTTCACCCGCATCATCGACATTGCCCACCGCTGCGCCGCCACGCTTGCCGGCGAGAAGCCGGTCGAAAATCCCGTGAAGGACGCCTCGCCGGCCGCGCTGCATCTGGCCATGGCGATGGCCTATTTCCTCTGCCGGATCGACCCGAAGGACATGGTAGCGCTTGCGTCCGGTCCCGGCAGCTTCGCGGACTTCGACTACAAGCCGTTCCCGCCGGTATCGCGCCGGAAGCCTGTCCCCTCAACGCTCTCGCATCATTGACGCCGTTCGCCACGCCATGCCCTCCCCACAAGGGGAGGGTAAGACCAGCGATTGCGCGCGCCCTTGCCGCTTCCGGCCTGATCGGTTAGGACACCGGCGCGCCCGGACGGGCGCATTTTTCCATCACGGACAGGCGGACGGGACCATGGGTGACAAGGCGGAGCGGATGAAGGCGCGGCTTCCTCGCGGGTTCGTCGACCGCCATGCCGACGACATCCGCGCCGTGGACGCGATGACGGCGAAGATACGCGAGGTCTACGAGCTTTACGGCTTCGATCCCGTCGAGCAGCCGATGGTGGAATACACCGACGCATTGGGCAAGTTCCTGCCGGATCAGGACCGTCCGAACGAGGGCGTGTTCTCCTTCCAGGACGACGACGAGCAGTGGCTGTCGCTGCGCTACGATTTGACCGCGCCGCTGGCGCGCTTCGTCGCCGAGAATTTCGACCAGATTCCGAAGCCCTATCGCAGCTACCGTTCGGGCTGGGTGTTCCGCAACGAGAAGCCCGGCCCCGGCCGCTTCCGCCAGTTCATGCAGTTCGACGCCGACATCGTCGGGACGCCGGGCGTCGCGGCGGATGCCGAGATGGCGATGATGATGGCCGACACGCTCGAAGCGGTCGGCATCAAGCGCGGCGACTATGTCGTCCGGGTCAACAACCGCAAGGTGCTCGACGGCGTGCTGGAGGCGATCGGCCTCGGCGGCGACGAGAATGCGGGCCGCCGGCTGACCGTGCTGCGCGCCATCGACAAGCTCGACAAGTTCGGCCCGGAGGGCGTGCGCCTTCTGCTCGGCAAGGGCAGGCTCGACGAGAGCGGCGATTTTACGAAGGGCGCGGGGCTGGATGATCGGCAGATCGAAGGCGTACTGGCCGTACTAGACCTTAAGGCCGCCCACGGCTTTTTCGAAGATGGCCGCTATGGCTTGGCTAGCTCAGCGGAGCTGCCTTTCGCAATCAATGATCGCTTCTCGGAAGGCATTGATGAGCTGACACAGATAGGCGAGATGCTCGCCTACGCGGGTTATGGGTCGAATAGGGTATCAATCGATCCATCCGTCGTGCGCGGTCTCGAATACTACACCGGCCCGGTCTACGAGGCCGAGCTGACGTTCCCGGTGGTCAACGAAGACGGGCAGACCGTCCGCTTCGGCTCAGTGGCGGGCGGCGGGCGCTATGACGGGCTGGTGTCGCGGTTTCGCGGCGAGCCGGTTCCGGCGACGGGCTTCTCCATCGGCGTCTCGCGCCTCACCGCCGCGCTGAAGAACCTCGGCAAGCTGGAGAACACCGCCGTCATCCCGCCGGTCGTCGTCCTCGTCATGGACAAGGACACGGAATCCCTCGGCCGCTACCAGAAGATGGTCTCCGCGCTTCGACAGGCGGGCATCCGCGCCGAGATGTACCTCGGCGGCGCCGGCATGAAGGCGCAGATGAAATATGCCGACCGGCGCGGCGCTCCCTGCGTCGTCATCCAGGGTGGCGACGAGCGCGCGAAGGGCGAGGTCCAGATCAAGGATTTGATCGCCGGTGCCAGGGCGTCCGCCGAGATCACCGACAACGCCGAGTGGCGCGAAAGCCGTCCGGCGCAGTTCTCGGTCGGCGAGGACGAACTGGTCGCGGCCGTGCGCAAGGTGCTCGACGCTCAGGCGGCGGAGCGGGGCGCCTGAAAATGTCGGGCGCTCTATGTTGCCCCCCTCTGTCCTGCCGGACATCTCCCCCACAAGGGGGGAGATCGGCAGTTTCGATCTCGATACTTGTCCTGCAACGCTGGCGATCGGCGAGGGCCAATATGAAGGCCGATCTCCCCCCTTGTGGGGGAGATGTCCGGCAGGACAGAGGGGGGCAACGAAGAGCGCTGCCTTCGCAGTCCGTCATGCGCGGAAGCAAGCCATGACCGCGCTTCCCGCCTTCGCTTCCGACATTCTGGCGCTGTTCGCCGAGCGCGGCGCGCCGCTGGCCGACGTGGCCGTGCTGCAACCGGCCGACCCGTTCCTCGACATGGCGGGCGAGGATCTGCGCCGCCGCATCTTCCTCACCGAAAGCGAGACGGGCGCGGCGCTGTGCCTGCGGCCGGAGTTCACCATTCCCGTCTGCATCGACCACATCGCCGCCCGCGCCGGCACGCCGCGCCGCTACGCCTATCTTGGCGAAGTGTTCCGCCAGCGCCGCGACGGCGAGGCCGAGTTCTTCCAGGCCGGCATCGAGGATCTGGGCGAGACCGACATCGCGGCGGCCGACGCCCGCTCGGTCGCCGATGCCCACGCCCTGCTCGCCCGCACCTTGCCGGGTGTGACCCTTCGCGTGACGCTGGGCGACCAGCGGCTGTTCGAGGCGGTGCTGGCCGCGCTCGGCCTGCCGCGCGGCTGGCAGAAGCGACTGGCGCGCGCCTTCGGCTCATCGGAGCAGCTCGCCGCCGCGCTCGACGATCTCGCCAACCCGCCGCAGCGGGCGGCCCTTGCCGAGCCCGTCGCCGGCTTCGTCGCCGATGGCGACCCCGACGGGCTCGCCGCCCATGTTGTCGGGCTGATGGAACGGTCCGGCCTTTCGGCCGGCGCCGGCCGGATGCCGCAAGAGATCGCGCGCCGGCTGATCGAGAAGGCGGAACTCAGGAGCGTGCGCCTGTCGCCTGACGCGCTCGGCGCGCTGCGCCGTTTCCTTTCGATCCATGTCGCGCTGCCGCAGGCTGCCGACACGCTGCGCGGCTTCGCCGCCGAGGCCGGCATCTCGCTCGGCTCCGCGCTCGACCTGTTCGCCGCGCGCGCCGAGGCGATCGCGGCCCACGGACTGCCGGTCGACGCGATCGCCTACGATGCCGGCTTCGGTCGGCCGCTCGACTATTACACCGGGCTGGTGTTCGAGGTGTTCGCGGAAGGCAGCGCCAGGCCGCTGGTCGGCGGCGGCCGCTACGACCGCCTGCTCACCCTGCTCGGCGCCGACAAGGCCATCCCCGGCGTCGGCTTCTCGGTCTGGCTCGACCGCATCGCCTCCGAACGCGCGCGCGTAGGAGAGCCGGCATGACGATCACCATCGCACTGCCCTCCAAGGGCCGGCTCAAGGAGGAAGCGCTGGCGGCCTTCGCGCGCGCCGGGCTGGCCATCGCCGTGCCCGAGGACGAACGCCGCTACCGCGCCAGCGTCGAAGGACGTGACGATGTCGAGATCGCCTTCCTGTCGGCCTCGGAAATCGCCCGGGAGTTGGGCAATGGCGGCGTCGATCTCGGCGTCACCGGCGAAGACCTCGTGCGCGAGACGATCCCCGATTGGGAAAAGCGGGTGTCGATCGGCGCGCGGCTGGGCTTCGGCCGCGCCGACGTGGTGGTCGCCGTGCCCGATGCCTGGCTCGACGTCGACACCATGGCCGATCTGGACGACGTCGCGGCGGACTTCCGCCAGCGTCACGGCCGCCGCCTGCGCATCGCCACCAAGTACTGGCGGCTGACGCAGCAATTCTTCTCCGCCCAGCACGGCATCCAGGTCTACCGCATCGTCGAGAGCCTGGGCGCCACCGAGGGCGCGCCGGCGGCCGGTTCCGCCGACGTCATCGTCGACATCACCACGACCGGCTCTACGCTGCGCGCCAATCATCTCAAGGTGCTGGAGGACGGCGTCATCCTGCGCTCGCAGGCCTGCCTGGCGGCCGCGATCAGGCAGCGCCCGGCAGCCGACGAAGCGGCCATCGCCGACATCGTGTCGCGACTGGGCTGAACGTCTTTGCACTCGTCTTCCGCCATGGGCTGCCAGCGCAAAAAGCCCGGCGCGCGGCCGGGCTCTTCACGGTGCCTTGGGAGGACCTTGTCAGGCGTAGGCGGCAGCACCGCGACGGGCGTCGACCGAGAGCGCGCCGGCGCCGGTGGTCGAGAGCACGAGGAAGCCGCCTGCGAGGCCGAGGTTCTTCAGGAAGGCGGTCATCTGGTTCTGGTCGGCGAAGTCGAAATGGCCGAGAAACGCGGTCGCGACACAGAAGGCCGCGAAGGCATAGGCCACATAGCGGGTCTGGAAGCCGACGAGCAGCGCGATGCCGCCCAGAACTTTCAGCGCGATCACCAGCCAGACGACCAGCCCGGCGAGCGGGATGCCGACAGCGGAGAAATAGCCCGCCATGCCCGACGGGGCGGCAAGCATGCCGAAGCCGGAGACGAGGAAGAGCAGCGCAAGCAGGATGCGCGATACGAGCAGGGTGACGTCGTTGGTCATGAATTGGCCTCGGAAGGTTGCAGTCGCGTCAACATAGCTATTTTGCACTGCAGCACGAGCCCGCTATCAGCGAACTCTTCGTTCGCAAATAGCGAACGATGCAATCCATCACGTTCACATAGTGTTGAGTTGCCTAGCCCGGCCGCGTCATGGCTTCGGGCCGCACGAGCGAATCGTATTCCTCAGCATTGACCAGCCCCGTCGCCAGCGCTTCCTCGCGCAAAGTCGTGCCGTTCTTGTGCGCCGTCTTGGCGATTTTCGCGGCGTTGTCGTAGCCGATCTTCGGCGCCAGCGCCGTCACCAGCATCAGCGAGCGCTCCAGCGCAGCCTTGATATTGTCCTCCCGGGGCTCGATGCCGACGACGCAATTATCGGTGAACGAGACGGCGGCGTCGGCCATGAGCCGGACCGACTGGAGGAAGTTGTAGGCCATGACCGGATTGTAGACGTTCAGCTCGAAATGGCCCTGGCTGCCGGCAAACGTGATCGCTGCCTGATTGCCGAACACCTGCACGCAGACCTGCGTCAGCGCCTCGCACTGGGTCGGGTTGACCTTGCCAGGCATGATGGAGGAGCCCGGCTCGTTTTCCGGCAGCGCCAGTTCGCCCAGCCCCGATCGCGGGCCGGAGCCGAGGAAGCGGATGTCGTTGGCGATCTTGAACAGCGACGCTGCTACCGTGTTGATGGCGCCGTGCGAGAACACCATCGCATCGTGCGCCGCCAGCGCCTCGAACTTGTTCGGGGCAGACGTAAAGGAAAGGCCAGTGATCGCCGCGATGCGCTCGGCCACCTTCTCAGCGAAGCCTACCGGCGCATTGAGCCCGGTGCCGACGGCCGTGCCGCCTTGCGCAAGCTGCATCAGGCCCGGCAGCGTCTGCTCGATGCGGGAGATGCCGTTTTCCACCTGCGCGGCATAGCCCGAAAACTCCTGCCCCAATGTCAGCGGCGTGGCGTCCTGCGTGTGGGTGCGGCCGATCTTGACGATGGGCTCCCACGCCCTCGCCTTCTCGTCCAGCGCGGCATGCAGCTTCCTCAGCGCCGGCAGCAGCCTGTGGACGATCTCTTCCGCACAGGCGATGTGCATCGCCGTCGGATAGGTGTCGTTGGACGACTGGCTCATATTGACGTGGTCGTTAGGATGGACCGGCTTCTTCGATCCCATCTCGCCGCCGAGCATCTCGATGGCGCGGTTGGAGATCACCTCGTTGGCGTTCATGTTGGACTGGGTGCCGGAGCCGGTCTGCCAGACGACCAGTGGGAAATGCTCGTCCAGCCGGCCGTCGATCACTTCCTGCGCCGCGGCGGCGATTGCCTTGCCCAGAGCGGGATCGAGCCTGTCCAGCGCCATGTTGGTCTCGGCCGCCGCACGCTTGACGATGCCCAGTGCGCGCACGATCGGCAGCGGCTGCTTTTCCCAGCCTATCCTGAAATTGCCGAGCGAGCGTTCGGCCTGCGCGCCCCAATAGCGATCGGCGGCGACCTCGATTGCGCCGAACGTGTCGGTCTCGGTGCGTTTGCTGCTCATTGTGTCGGTCTCCTTGTCAGAGCCGTCCGTGGCTTGCTCGTCCAAATATGGCTGGCGACGCCGGCATGGAAAGTGCGGTCAGATCAGGTCGATCAGCCAGAGTAGCGCTGCATAGCGTGCCGTCTTGGCGATTGCCACTACGATGACGAACAGGGCCAACGGCGTGCGAAGCAGACCCGCCACCACGGTGAGCGGGTCGCCGATGACCGGCGTCCACGACAGGAGCAGGCTCGGCCAACCCCAGCGGCGATACCAGCCGGCTGCGCGGTCCATCTGTGCCTGCGAAACAGGAAACCAGCGCTGCCCCGCATGGCCGGACAGGAACCGTCCCAGCGCCCAGTTCACGCAGGATCCAGCGACGTTGGCGATGCTGGCAACCGTCAGCAGCAGCCATGAAGGTGCTGCCTGCGCGGTGTGGAGGGCCAGAAGCATGACCTCGGACGTTCCGGGCAGAAGCGTCGCCGAGGTGAAGGCGGAAATGGCGAGGGCAAAAAGAGCGTAAATGACGTCCACCGAATCTGATTCCGGCATTCTGCATCAAGGAACGGCGCGGAGCACCTGAATCCACTGCCTCGGCGATGGAGATGTGGCTCAAAAAGTTCAGTTCGACAGGATTCACGGCCAATTCGAGCGCAAAATCGCCCGGAGAAATATCATAATATTCCTCAATGTATTCTTGGATATAAAATACTCGTTGTTTTATATATTTTCATTTATGTATTATCGAAACCAGGCCGTTTTCGTATTTAAAAATTTTCGTGACACAAATGATATTGTGTGAAATAATTCGGTCAGACTCCGAAATTACACCTCATAAGCATGATTTATGCACCGCAAGGTAATAGTTAATATTATAACGGTTCTTTTCTATCGTTGGAAGCCCAAGTCTTATCCTATGGAGGAGAGCATGGCATTGGACGACGGAGCGATCCAAGGAATTAAGCTAGAGGCACAGCGGCTTGGCATCGAATGGCAGGTGTTGGCAGCCGTCGCCATGATCGAAAGCGCAGGCAAGCCGCTCTGGGATGGTCTTTGCCCAATTCGGATCGAAGGTCACTATTTCGACAAGCGACTTTCCGGCGACGCCAGGGATCTGGCGCGCAAGAGCAAACTTGCCCACCCGAAGGCCGGTGAAATCAAAAACCCGGCCAAGATGGCGGATCGCTACAAGAAACTGGCCGAGATGATGAAGATCAACCCCGAAGCGGCACTTGAAAGCTGCTCATGGGGGCTCGGCCAGGTCATGGGTTCACACTGGCGACGGCTCGGATATGACAGCGCTCGCGCGCTCGCGGACGAAGCCCAGCACTCCGTCGCCGGGCAGATTCGCCTGATGGGCCGCTACATCGAAAGCGCTGGCCTGATCGGCGCGCTCAGAATAAAGGACTGGGCCCAATTCGCCGCCGGCTACAACGGGCAGAACTTTAAAAAGAACAACTACGACGTAAAGCTGTCCAAGGCATATGCGGGCTTCGTCAAGAAATCGGAAGACGGCATCCAGAATGGCGACGCCCGCCAGGATATCGTCGAGCGCGGGAACACGGGCGCAAAGGTTCGCGCACTACAGAAGCGGTTGAGCGAGCTCGGCTACTATCTCGGGGCGATCGACGGGATGTTTGGCGGCGGCACCGAGACGGCCGTGATGGATTTCCAGAGGGACGCCAAGATCCTTGTCGACGGCAGGGCCGGACCGATCACCTTGGGCAAGCTGGAGGACTGGACGGCCCGCAGCCGCTCCGCAGCAAGAGCCGCCGGCTCTGTGGAGGTGGTTTACAAGAACCAGCAGGCTACACGCAACAGACGCTGCACGGCCAATCTGGAAACGCTGCTGGCAAACGCGGTATTCGACGTCTTCGGTGGCGGGGTGCAAGCGCAGATTTATAGCGGCGGGCAGGCAAGAAGAGGCACGCCAGGCCGGCGGACCGGAAGCATTCGGCACGACGACTACGGTCTCGGCGGTCGTGCGCTCGATGCCTGGATCGTGAAGCCAGACGGAAAGCGCATTACCGGCATCGACCTCGCGCGTCTCGGCCAATACTGGCTGGCCAGCAAGTTTGGCGGCTGCGGCGTCGAAATGGCCGAAGGCGGCATCCACCTCGACGAATGGACGACGCCTCCCCCGGGAGGCGGCATGTATTGGATGTATCCCTACGCATCCCGCCAGCCGTGGGGCAATAGAGCCTTGCAAATGTTAATCGACGGCAGCCGGGGCGTGAAACCGCAGTAGCTCGATTTCGGGCCGAAAGCAGTATGTGGCAAAAGCGAAGGGGGCGGCATCGCTGCCGCCCCTTCCTGCATTCTTGCTGTCGGATGGACTTCTTAGAAGTCCATGCCACCCATCCCGCCCATGCCGCCGCCCGGCATGCCGGCAGGAGCGCCAGCATCCTTCTTCGGAGCCTCGGCGATCATGGCCTCGGTGGTGACCAGCAGGCCGGCGACCGAAGCCGCGTCCTGAAGAGCGGTGCGAACCACCTTGGTCGGGTCGACGATGCCGAGCGCGATCATGTCGCCATACTCGCCGGTCTGGGCGTTGAAGCCGAAGGTAGCCGACTTGTTGTCGAGGATCTTGCCGGCGACGATGGAGGCCTCGGCACCCGCGTTCGCAGCGATCTGGCGGGCAGGAGACTGCAGCGCCTTGCGAACGATGTTGATGCCAGCTTCCTGGTCGGCATTCTCGCCCTTGGCCTTCAGGTTGGCCGAAGCGCGCAGCAGCGCGGTGCCGCCGCCCGGAACGATGCCTTCCTCGACGGCCGCACGGGTCGCGTTGAGGGCGTCGTCGACGCGGTCCTTCTTTTCCTTGACCTCGATCTCGGTCGCACCGCCGACGCGGATGACGGCGACGCCGCCAGCCAGCTTCGCCAGACGCTCCTGGAGCTTCTCGCGGTCGTAGTCGGAGGAGGTCTCCTCGATCTGCTGCTTGATCTGGGCAACGCGGCCGTTGATCTCGGCCTTCTTGCCTGCGCCGTCGACGATGGTGGTGTTCTCCTTGGAGATCGACACCTTCTTGGCGCGGCCGAGCATGTTGAGGCCGACGTTCTCAAGCTTGATGCCGAGGTCTTCCGAGATCACCTGGCCGCCGGTGAGGATCGCGATGTCCTCAAGCATGGCCTTGCGGCGATCGCCGAAGCCCGGAGCCTTGACGGCAGCAATCTTCAGGCCGCCACGCAGCTTGTTGACGACGAGCGTGGCCAGAGCCTCGCCTTCGACGTCTTCCGAGATGATGACGAGCGGCTTGGAGGTCTGCACGACGGCTTCGAGGACCGGCAGCATCGCCTGCAGGTTGGAGAGCTTCTTCTCGTGGAGCAGGATGTAAGCGTCCTCAAGGTCAGCAACCATCTTGTCGGGGTTGGTGACGAAGTAGGGCGACAGGTAGCCGCGGTCGAACTGCATGCCTTCGACGACTTCGAGCTCGGTCTCGGCGGTCTTGGCTTCCTCGACGGTGATGACGCCCTCGTTGCCGACCTTCTGCATGGCCGAGGCGATCATCTCGCCGATTTCCTTCTCGCCGTTGGCGGAGATGGTGCCGACCTGCGCAACCTCTTCCGAGGTCTTGATCTTCTTGGTCACCTTGTTGAGGTGGGCGACGACTTCGGCGACGGCAAGGTCGATGCCGCGCTTCAGGTCCATCGGGTTCATGCCGGCGGCAACGGCCTTGTGGCCTTCCTGAACGATCGCCTGGGCGAGAACGGTTGCGGTGGTGGTGCCGTCACCGGCGATGTCGTTGGTCTTCGAGGCCACTTCGCGCACCATCTGGGCGCCCATGTTCTCGAACTTGTCCTCCAGCTCGATCTCCTTGGCGACGGTGACGCCGTCCTTGGTGATGCGCGGAGCGCCGAACGACTTGTCGATGACGACGTTGCGGCCCTTGGGGCCGAGCGTCACCTTCACCGCGTCGGCGAGGATGTTGACGCCGCGCAGCATGCGCTCGCGGGCGTCACGGGAGAATTTCACGTCTTTGGCAGCCATATTCAGCTCCTGGTGGTTTCGGCCGCTCGTCGAAGAGCCGGCCGGAATTCATCGATTGCGGTAGACCGGCCTGGAATCAGCCGATGATGCCCATGATGTCGGATTCCTTCATGATCAGAAGGTCCTCGCCATTGAGCTTGACTTCGGTGCCCGACCACTTGCCGAACAGCACGCGGTCACCGGCCTTGACGTCCAGCGGAACGAGCTTGCCTGCCTCGTCGCGGGCGCCGGAGCCGACGGCGATGACTTCGCCTTCCTGCGGCTTCTCCTTGGCGGTGTCCGGAATGATGATGCCGCCGGCGGTCTTTTCTTCGGATTCGACCCGACGAACGACCACGCGGTCATGGAGCGGGCGGAATTTCGACTTTGCCATGTCTGGTGTCCTCAAAAAGGAATTAGGGGTTCCTCCATCCGGCGACGCCGGACCTTGGTTAGCACTCCCATAGAGCGAGTGCCAACGTGCCGGTGAGATAGTTGCTGGCCGAAAACGAGTCAAGGTCGCCGCCAACAAAGAAACCGCGTCTTCGCGCCTCTTTGGTAAACGGTTCCGGCGAGGGCTTCAGGCGCGGATGGTGGTGACCCAGTTGCGCGCGATCGCCAGCCCCACCGCATCGGCCTGCGGACCGAAGCGTTCGGCGTCAGCCGGATGGCGCTCGCTCCAGTCGGGCTGGCGTTCGGCCAGCCATGCCGCGAAGGCTTCGTTCCACTGCTTGACCAGACTGCGATCGGCCTCGAAATGGAACTGGACGCCATAGGCGGCGCGGCCGATGCGGAACGCCTGATTGTGCACGTCGAGATTGCCGGCGAGGCGCGTGGCGCCGCGCGGCAGGATGAAGGTGTCGTCGTGCCACTGGAAGATCGGGAAGGACGCCTCCACGCCCGCGAACAGAGGATCGCTCCCGCCTTCGGGCGTCAGCTCGACCTGGCGCCAACCGAACTCCTCGGCGCCGCCGACGATATTCTCGCCGCTGTAGGCCCGGGCGAGCAACTGGCTGCCGAGGCAGATGCCGAGCACCGAGCGGCCCGAATCGCCGAAGGCGCGCATCAGTGACAGAAGCTCCGGGAAATAGGGGTTGGTGTCGTCGGCCAGCGCGTTCTGCCCGCCACCGAGCACCACCAGCGCGGCGTGGCCGTCGGGCGTCTGCGGCAGCGCCTCGCCATGATGCACCCGCACCAGCTCGACCTCGGCGCCTGCCTCGTCGAGCGCGATCGCCATCTGGCCGAGGCCGGTGCCATCGAAATTCTGGACGACGAGGACGCGCATGAAGTGTTCCGGTTCCGAGTGGTGTCGCGGCGGGCCGGGGAGCGATAGCATGGCCGCCTCCGCTCAGGAAAGGGAGGCGACTTGTGCCACTGCAAAACCGGGTCGACCCTTTCGGCGCAATTCGCGCAGTTGCCGCGCGCGGCCTTTTCACGGGCAATCGCGGCGTCATCCACGATGCGGCAAGGAAGGCGCTGCTTGCGCGCCGCTGGACGACGAAGGCCTGGATCGTCTGCTATCTTGTCCATCCACACGGTGTGAAGCGCGAACCGATGGGGCGCAACGCGCCGTCCGGCGGAGCAGGCTGGACGGAGCTCTTCTTCCTCGACGAGGTGACGGCGCTGGCGGCGGGCCACCGCCCGTGCTTCTACTGCCGACGCGATGCGGCCAAGGCCTTTCAGCGCTGCTTTGCCGAGGGAAACGGGCTCGGCCTGCCGACGGCCCAGGCGATGGATCTAATGCTGCACAGGCAGCGACGGGCGGCGGGTACGACGCCGCTGCCGATCTCCGGCGCCGAGATCCGGCGCCTGCCCGACGGAGCGATGATCACCTTCGGCGACCGGGCCTTCGCGATGCGCGGCGGCGCGCTGCTGCCGTGGTCGTTCGCGGGCTATGGCGGGCCGGCGCGGAGCTGCCGCAACCTGCCCGAGGGGGCGACGCTGCTGACGCCTTCCGCGTCGGTTGCCGCGCTGAAGGCCGGCTATCGGCCGGTCTGGCATCCAAGTGCCGAAGAAGGGAGACCGGTCAATCCGCCAGCCTGATCGCCACGGTGGTGATCAGGTCGTTCGGGTCGGCGACCTCGCGCGGATTGTTCTCGTAGATTTCAACGCGCGCGGCAAAGCGGTTGCCAGCGGCCGTCTCGTCCATGTCCCAGCGCAGCCCTTTCTCCTTCGCCCAGCCGATCAGGACGGCGTTGACGTCCATGAGAGGCGCATAAGGACCGGTCCAGGTGACCTGGGCATAGCGGCCGGACGGAAGCGTTCCCGATACGACCGGGTCGTCGCCTTCAACCTCGACCGCCCCCCCGACGGGCGCAGCGAATTCGATCTCCATCAGACCCGCCATGTCGATCAGATTGTACTTGAAGAAGGCCGCGCCCGCCGGTTCGATGCCGTTACGGCCCAGCCAGGCATAGAGCGTCGTGAAGGCCCGGTCGATCGACGGCACCATGTCGTTCATCGGCACGCTGGCGCGGACGGCGACATAGGGCTGCGGCGGGCGTTCTATGATGACTGGCAATGTGAGCAATCAGTCCTCCCGCGTTCGCGGCTGCGATCTGCGCACAGGACGTTTGCGAGCCGTCCGATCCGACAGCTACCCGTCACGATAGCGCCTGAAAGCGGCAAGAAAGCCGTCGAGATGCCCGGCCGGAACGCGGACCACGACGTTTTCGCGCCGGCCGACGATCTCGAAGAGAAAACCGGTATTGGCAAGGCGCTCGATTTCGTCCTCGGTCAACGGAATGGCGACCGTCTCGTGCCAGATGCAGCCGCCACCGCAGACTCGCTCGGCATCGATCAGCGTCGTGCGCACGCGCTCGCCCCCGGCGTAAGCCTGCTTGAGGTAGACCCGGCGCGGGAACCTCGCCCGAACGACGATCTGGAAACGGTTGTGGATCTCGGGATGACGCGGATCGATCCAGCCGCGCAGCCGGAAACTGTGAATGTCCATTCCATTGTAGAATACGACCTCCGGGCCGAAGACCGTGTTGACGCCGGTATGGGGGTCCACGCGCATGCGCGTCGCCGCGCCAACATGGCGCGGATCGGAACTCGATTGTTCGAACATGATAGGCACGCCGTCACGGCCGGCCGTGCAGCCTGCCGCCAGAAACGCCGCCATGAGAGCGACTGCGATCGCCCGTACCATGCGCCCCACCCCAGAAACAAAACAGGAACAAGCCTAGCGGCTCCGGCACCATGACGCAAGGGCAACGCTTGACCGCAGCGCGCCGCCGCCGCATCAGGTGTCATGCGCGCCAACTACAGACTCCAGCGGCTTTTCGTGCCGCACGCCCTCGGCCCCGACGTGGAATTCGACGCCGACAAAAGCCAAAGCCACTATCTCGCTCATGTGCTGCGCATGAGCGAAGGGGCCGAACTGCTGGTCTTCAACGGCCGCGACGGCGAATGGAGCGCTCGCGTGACAGTGGCCGGCAAGAAAGCGGTGCGGCTGGCCGTCGCCGAGCAGACGCGGCCGCAGCCGCCGACACCCGATCTCGTCTACGCTTTCGCGCCGCTCAAGGCAGGCCGACTCGACTACCTCGTGCAGAAGGCGGTGGAGATGGGCGCGGGCGTGCTTCAGCCCGTTCTCACCCAGCACACGCAGGTGGCGAGGCCGTCCACCGACAAGATCGAGGCCAATGTGATCGAGGCGGCCGAGCAATGCGGCGTGCTCGCGGTGCCCGCCGTGCTGCCGCCGGTGAAGCTGGAAAAGCTGCTGGCTGGCTGGGACACCGGGCGGCGGCTGATCTTCTGCGACGAGGATGCCTCCACCGACAATCCCCTCCCCGCCTTGCAGGCGATCACGGAGACGAAGCTTGGATTGCTGGTCGGTCCCGAGGGCGGCTTTTCAGATGAAGAACGAAGGATGCTGAGGGCGCTTTCCTTCGTCACCGCAATTCCGCTGGGGCCGCGCATCCTGCGCGCCGACACAGCAGCGGTGGCGGCGCTGGCAGTCATTCAGGCGACGGTCGGCGACTGGCGATAGGAGCAGAGCGATCAAGGTCGCCCCATGACGAAGAGCGGCGCGAAGCAGCCAAGGATCAGCCGGCGATTGTCGAACGGGATCTCGCCCGAAGGCTCGGCGCGCGGATCGGTGCGCATCTTCTGCTCCGCGGCATCGAGCGTCGCCTTGTCCGGCCAGACCTGCCAGGAAAAAACGATCTTCTCGCCCGGCTGCGCGGCGACCGCGCGACGAAAGTCGGTGCGGGTGCCGTCTGGAACGTTGTCCTCCCACGACTCGACGATCTCCACGCAGCCATAGTCGCGCATCAACGCCGCGCTTGACGTGGCCCAGCGGCGATAGGCCTCCTTGTTGTCCCCGGGAACCGGGATGACGAAACCCGCGACATACATGCGCAGTCCTCCCTTCGACCGAATAGCGGCAGCCAGTCGGCTATCCAGCAAGTGCGATCGATCAAGCGCCAGTCAATCTTCTGTCAGGATTTTTTGCTTGATCGCGGCCCCGGCTTGCGCTCAACACTCCCGCGCCGTCGCCCAGGAAGCGCCGGCCGAGGCATCTTGAGGAAACCAAATGGCGCGCGACACGACCGACTTCCGGCCGATCGAGGGGATGGGCGAACTCGTCGCCTATCTCGCAGCGGGCAACAAGCCGAAAGACCAGTGGCGGATCGGCACGGAGCACGAGAAGTTCCCCTTCTACGTCGACGGCAACGGCCCGGTGCCCTATGGCGGCGAGCGCGGCATCAAGGCCATTCTGGAGGGCATGCAGCGCGTGCTGGGCTGGGAGCCGATCATCGATGCCGGCCATGTCATCGGACTGGTCGAACCTACCGGACAGGGCGCGATCAGCCTGGAGCCGGGCGGCCAGTTCGAGCTTTCGGGCGCGCCGCTGGAAACGATCCACCAGACCTGTCGCGAGGGCAACGCCCATCTCGCCCAATTGCGCGAGATCGCCGAACCGCTCGGCATCCGTTTCCTCGGGCTGGGCGGTAGCCCGAAATGGACGCTGGCCGAAACGCCCCGCATGCCCAAGTCGCGCTACGACATCATGACCGCATACATGCCGAAGGTCGGCACGCAGGGCCTCGACATGATGTACCGCACCTGCACCATCCAGGTGAATCTCGACTTCGAGAGCGAAGCCGACATGCGCCGCAAGATGCAGGTTTCGCTGAAGCTGCAGCCGCTTTCGACCGCGCTGTTCGCCAACTCGCCCTTTACCGAGGGCAGCCCCAACGGGTTGCAGAGCTGGCGCGGCGAGATCTGGCGCGACACCGACAACCAGCGCGCCGGCCTGCTCGAATTCTGCTTCTCGCCCGATTTTGGCTTTGCCGACTATGTCGACTGGGCGCTCGACGTGCCGATGTATTTCCTCATCCGCGAGGGCCGCTATTTCGACGTCACCCACGTCACCTTCCGCCAGTTCATGGACGGGGCATTGCGCAACGAGGTGCCGGACGGCCTGCCGACCATGGGCGACTGGGCGAACCATCTTTCGACGCTTTTCCCCGACGTGCGCCTGAAGCGCTTCCTGGAAATGCGCGGCGCCGACGGCGGTCCATGGCGGCGCATTTGCGCGCTGCCGGCGTTCTGGGTCGGGCTGCTCTATGACAGCGCGGCGCTCGACGCGGCCGAAACGCTGACCAGCGACTGGAATTTCGCGGAAGTGGGCGCGATGCGCGACGCGGTGCCGGCGCAGGGATTGGCCACGCAGTTCCGCAACAGCACGCTGCGCGACGTCGCCCGCGACGTACTGGAGATCTCACGCGCCGGGCTGGCGGCGCGGGGGCGCAAGAACCGCGAAGGCTTCGACGAGACGGGCTTCCTGGCACCGCTGGAGGAAGTCGTCGCGCGCGGCACAACAAGCGCCGAGGAAATGGTCAGGGCATACCACACGCGCTGGGGCGGCTCCATCGAACCGGCGTTCCTCGAATACGCCTATTGAGCGGGAGCGCTTTGAGGTAGTCTTTCGGCACTTTTAGCCGGAGGATCGCGCCATGCTCAACCTGTTCGACATGCTCGCCAACGCGCAGAACGGCAATGCCGTCGACCAGATGGCGCGGCAATACGGCCTGTCGCAAAGCCAGATCCAGGAGGCGATGGCGGCGCTGATGCCGGCCTTCAGCCAGGGGCTGAAGCGGAACGCGGCAAACCCGTACGATCTCGGCTCGTTCCTGTCGGCGCTTTCGAGCGGCCAACACACCAAATATTTCGAGGACGCAACCCGGGCCTTCTCACCGCAGGGGATCGAGGAAGGCAACGGTATCCTTGGCCACCTGTTCGGTTCGAAGGAACTGTCGCGGGCTGTCGCCGCGCAGGCGGCGCAGGCGACGGGCATCGGCCAGCAGACGCTTCAGCAGATGCTGCCCGCGCTTGCGGCGATGATCATGGGCGGGCTGTTCAAGCAGTCCATGGGACAGTCGAGCGCGCCGGCCGCAGGCTTCGGCGGCGTCGGCAATCCGCTGCAGGACATCATCGAGCAGATGATGCGGCAGGGCGGCGGGCAGCAAGGCCGCGCGCCCGACCCGCAGCAGCAGGTCAATCCGTTCGAAAACCCCCTCGGAAAGATACTTGAAGGCATGTTCGGCGGCGGGCAGGCGCAGCAGCCTGCGCAGCGCCAGGCGGAGGCGCCCTACGGCGACAATCCGCTGGGCCGTATTTTCGAGGAGATGCTGGGCGGCGGGCAACGGCAGACGGCGCAGCCCGCACCGCGTTCCGAAAAGCCGCAGGCGCCAAAGGCCAATCCCAGCGGCCGGCCGCGCACGCCCTATGACGATCTGTTCGGCAACATGTTCGAGAGCGGCGCAAAGACCCGCGACGACTACCAGAAGAATATGGACTCGATTTTCGACCAGTTTCTGGAAGGCATGAAGAAGCGCTGACAGGCGCGCGGACCACGAAAAAGCCCGGCCCTCGTGGGAGAGGACCGGGCCAGGATGCAGGCTGCCGGAGGGGAGCCGGCGGTTATGTGGGAGTAGCCTGCGAAACCCCGGTCGAGGTCAGGACACGCGGCGCGCGCCGTCCTCGATCGAATAGCGTTCCTGCGTCAGCGCGCTGAGCTGCGCCGTCGGATCGACGCCGAAGGGCGCGCGCATCACGACCGCAAGATCGGTCCGCGTAAGCCCGATATCGGCCAACTCGTGATCGGACAGGTAGCCGAGGCGATTGACCTGACGGCGATTTTTCACCGCGCGCGAGAGTTGACGGAGCCACATGCCCACGCGCGCCACGACGGCAGCCGCGGTGAATCCGGCAGCATGAACGTGGGTCTGGTGGTCGAGGGCGGTCATCGTCTTTCTCCTTCGCTGAAACGATCGCGCACCCCTCCGCCGGCCCCGCGCCTGATCAAAGGTACGGGCCGCGACATCGGATCGCGCAAGCTGTCCTGTGTGAACGATTGCAGGTTCTCACGGCCTCATTGATTAATCCAACGAATGTTTTTAATGTTTAGGATCAAATCTCATGATGGATATCCGCCATGGCCGCCCCGCTCGATCTCGATCAATTGCAAACCTTCGTCACGATTGCCGACATGGGCAGCTTCACCCGGGCGGCCGAAGAGGTGCACCGCACCCAGTCGGCGGTTTCGATGCAGATGCGCAGGCTGGAGGAGCGGCTGGGCAAGGCTCTTTTCGAAAAGGACGGGCGCACCAACCGGCTGACCGAGGAGGGCGAGCGGTTGCTGACCTACGCGCGGCGCCTGATGCGACTGAACCGCGAGACGCTCGCAGCCTTCGACGACGCGAGCCTGGAAGGCCATATCCGGATCGGAACGCCGGACGACTATGCCGACCGCTTCCTGCCCGAGATCATGGCGCGTTTCTCGCGATCCAATCCGCGCGTCGAACTGTCCGTCATCTGCGAGCCGACCTACAATTTGATCGACCAGATCAAGCGCGGCAACCTCGACATCGCCATCGTCACCCATAGTGGCAGCAAGGGCGCGTCGGAGGTGGTGCGGCGCGAGCCGCTGCTGTGGGTGACCTCGGCCAATCACTCGATCCATGCCGAAGACGTGCTGCCCATCGCCGTCGGCCGCACCACCTGCCTCTGGCGCAGGGCGGCCTGCGACATGCTCGACCAGATGGGCCGCGACTATCGCATCCTGTTCACGAGCTGGTCGGCCACGGTGATCATCGCCGCGGTGCTTTCGGGACAGGCGGTTTCGGTGCTGCCGGAGTGCGCGCTGCGGCCGGGCATGCGCATCCTTGGCGAGGCCGACGGCTTCGGTGCGCTGCCCGACGTGCGCATCGGCATTATGCGCGGCCAGTCGGGCCACCCAGAGCTGGTCGACGCGCTGGCGCGTCACATCACCGACAGCCTCGACAACATCTCGGTGCCAACGCCGGAGGAGCACGGGCATTTCGATTTCGACGGCATGGCCTTCACGCGCGTAAAGCGGCAGAAGCAGCGTTCGTCGGCAATGGCGGGGTGGTGACGGCTTGACCTTGGCGGCCGCGCGCGCCCCAATCGCGGCATGAGCGACTTCCCGCCCACCGCCGATTCGCCGACCAACGCGGCCGAATATACCGTCTCCGAAATCTCCGGGGCGCTGAAGCGCACCGTGGAGGATGCGTTCGGCAATGTGCGGGTGCGCGGCGAGATTTCCGGCTATCGCGGGCCGCATTCGTCGGGCCATGCCTATTTCGCGCTCAAGGACGAGCGCGCGCGGATCGAGGCCGTGATCTGGAAGGGCACGTTCTCGCGACTGCGGTTCAGGCCCGAGGAGGGCATGGAGGTCATCGCCTCCGGCAAATTGACGACCTATCCCGGCTCGTCGAAGTACCAGATCGTCATAGACAGCCTGGAGCCGGCAGGCGCCGGCGCGCTGATGGCGTTGCTGGAAGAGCGGAGGCGCAAGCTGGCCGCCGAGGGCCTGTTCGACGAGGCGCGCAAGCAGCTCCTGCCGTTCATGCCGCATGTGATCGGCGTGGTCACCTCGCCGACCGGGGCCGTCATCCGGGACATCATCCACCGCATCTCCGACCGGTTTCCGCTGCATGTGCTGGTGTGGCCGGTGCGGGTGCAAGGCGACACGACCGGGGCGGAGGTGGCCGCAGCGGTTTCGGGATTCAACACGCTCGATCCGCTCGGCCCGATCGCGCGGCCCGACGTGCTGATCGTGGCGCGCGGCGGCGGCAGCCTTGAGGATCTCTGGGGCTTCAACGACGAGGCGGTGGTGCGCGCGGTGGCCGCCTCCGACATACCGGTGATCTCGGCCGTCGGCCACGAAACCGACTGGACGCTGATCGACCATGCCGCCGACCGGCGAGCGCCGACGCCGACGGGCGCAGCCGAGCTTGCCGTGCCCGTGAAGGCGGAACTGGAGGCGACGCTCGCCAGCCTGACGGCTCGGCTGCGCGGCTGCATGGCGCGCAACGGCGACCGCAAGCGGCAGGCGCTGCGCGCGGCCGCACGCGCCCTGCCCTCGCCCGACCAGCTCCTCGGCACGCGGCGGCAACGCTTCGACGAGGCGGCAAGCAGGCTGGTGCGGTCGCTGTCCACCAATGTCGAAGCGAAACGCCTGCGCCTGCGCGGGGAGCGCCTTTCGCCGGTGATGCTCCAGCGGCGCATCGTGGAAGCGAGGCGCAGGGTGGAACGCGACGGCGAGCGCCTGCCGGGCCTGCTGCGCAACATCGTAAGCGCGGCGCGGTCTCGTCTTGCGGCGCGCGCCGAAAGGGTGTCGCCGCTCGCCCTATCGCGCCGGCTCGAACTGCAACGGCAGGCGCTGGCGACGATCGGACGTCGGGCGGATATGGGCTTGTCGATCCGCGTCGAGCGATGGGAGACAAGACTGCGGCGGGCGGAAATCAGGCTCAGGGCCGCGCCCGTCGAGGAAAGGGTGCGGGAACGCCGACGCAGGCTCGAACATGCCGTGCGCCTGCTGGGATCGGTGTCCTACCAGGCCGTGCTGCAGCGCGGGTTTGCACTGGTGCGCGACGCCCAGGGCGAACCGGTCAAACGCGCGGCAGGCCTGAGGACCGGCGACGAGTTGCGGATACAGTTCGCCGACGGTACGGCCGGCGCTATCGCCACGGGCGCGGATGCGCCGCGCCCGCGAACACGGACGGCAGCGAAGCCGGCAGGCGGCCAGGGCTCGCTGTTCTGATTCCAGTCTGAATGAACTGCGCAATGCGGTTGGCAGCCATGCCAACTTCGCACATCATGAATGAATCATGACCAGATGCTTGCGTTTTGTGCATGGGTGCACTGCACAAACATGCCTTCATATTCGGCGCAACGCCCACTATGTGAGCGGGATCGAATTCTGGAGAGTGACATGAACCTGATCCGCAGCATCAACAGCTGGCGCCGCTACCGCGCCACCTTCAACCAGCTCAGCCGCCTGTCGGACCGCGAGCTTCACGATGTCGGCCTGACCCGCTTCGACATCGATCGGATTGCCCGCCAGGCCGCCTGATCCGGTCCGGACTATCAATTCAGAGGCCCGCCAGCGCAAGCCGGCGGGCCTTTGCTTTTCCCGCTTCCGCCAAATAGGTGCGAACGGCCGGGCTGACCGTCAGCCGACCGGATTCAGCCGCTCCAGATAGCGAAGCGGATCGGGTTGGCTGCCACGGGCGATGACATCGATGCGCGCGACGGCTCGATCGGCCGAGACGCGCAGATGTGCCTCAAGCGCGGCGGCGGCGCCGGCCGCGGCGCCTGTCTCGAGACGCGCGACGATGTCCAGATGCTCAGGCAGGAACGGCTCCCGCTCGAACATGCGCGAGGTCCAGCGGTAGAGGAAGCGGTGGGCGATCAGCAGCGACTGCGGAAGGGTGATCGCCTGCATCAGCGCCCGATTGCGGCAATGTTTCAGCACCGTGACGTGCAGATCGTGCTCGAGCTCGTCGAGCACTGCGCCGGGAACCTCGCCTTCCTGCGCCTGCGCCACCTCCAGCCTCGACCGCACGCCTGAGAGCAGACCGTCCGGCAGGTTGGGCGCGGCCTTGACCAGCGCCACCGGCTCCAGAAGCCAGCGCAGTTCATAGAGCTCGCCCACATGCGCGGCGGTCAAAGCCGGCGCATACCAGCGGGCGCGGTCATCCTTCTGCACCAGCCCGCGCTGCTGGAGCCGGCCAATCACGTCGCGGGCGACGGTTCGGCTGACGCCATAGTGGCGGGCGAGTTCAGCCTCGTTGACACGCCATGTCGCGAAAGAGATGCGGGCCGCTATCTCGCTCTCGACCTCGCCATAGATGCGCTCCCAGCTCGGCAGCGACACCAGCTTCGGAGCGTCATCGGCAATCATGACCCCGGATTGGGCGGGCCCGCGCGGGCGCGACGCGACCTCGGCCGCCACGACGAAGCCATGCGCGCCGGACTTCTCGATGATGCCAGCCTGCGCCAGTTCTTCGAGCGCGCGGCGCGCCGGAGCACGGCTGACACCGAAGCGAGCCGCCACCGCAGTCTCGGTCAGCGCGGCATCGGCGGGCAGCGCGCCCTGCCTGATCTGGCCCTCCAGTATGTCGAAGACGCGCTGGTAGAGCCGCGGCGAGGATCCGGCCGCGACTGTCGCGCCGGACATTGCCCCGTTGTGCTCGTCTCCATCGCGCAAGACTCACTCCTTTGCCGTCGCCTTTCCCGACCATAGCCATCTGCCCACCCTGGGCGCAAATCCTTCGGAGGCAGGAGATTCAGCTTGCCAAGCGCACCAGGTCATGTCTAGTGTGCACAATATACCGTCTAGTGTAGACACAAGACATGGTGCCGGATCACGGCGCGCAGGGAGGGTTTCAATCCGATGGCAGGACGCCTTACGGGCAAGCGCGCATTCGTGACCGGCGCGGGCCAGGGCATCGGCCGGGCCGTGGCGTTGGCGTTTGCCGCCGAAGGCGCCAGCGTCGTGGCGGCCAGCCGCACGCTTTCCAAAATGGCGGACCTTCCCGGCCTCGATGCGAAGATCGAGACGACAGGGCTCGACGTCACGGACGGACACGCCGTGCGTGCGACATTTGCCGAGGCGGGTGAAGTCGACATCCTGTTCAACTGCGCCGGCTGGGTCCATTCGGGCACCATTCTGGACTGCGACGACGAGAACTGGGCAAAGAGCTTCGACCAGAACGTCACCTCGATGTTCCACACCATTCGCGCCACCCTGCCCGGCATGATCGAGCGCGGCAACGGATCGATCATCAACGTCGCGTCGGTGGCCTCCTCGATTACCGGCGTGGCCGGCCGCGCCGCCTACGGCGCCAGCAAGGCCGCAGTGGTCGGCCTGACCAAGGCGGTCGCCCGCGACGCGATCAGGACGGGCGTGCGCTGCAACGTGCTTTGCCCCGGCACCACGCTTTCGCCCTCTCTGGAAGCGCGCATGCAGGCCACCGACGACCCCGAAGCGACCCGCCGGACGTTCACCGAGCGCCAGCCGGTCGGGCGGCTCGGCACGGTAGAGGAAATGGCAGCCGCCGCCCTCTGGCTGGCGAGCGACGAATCCGCCTTCACGACCGGTTCGGTCGTGGTCGTCGACGGCGGGCAAACACTTTGAGCGCGCCGGCTCCAAACCACGGCACCCCGACCGAGACGCTGGTCCGGGCGGAAGCGCTGGAGGCGTTCTGCCTAGCCGCGCTCGAAGCCTCAGGCGCCGACGCCGACACAGCCCGCGCGGCGGCGGGGGCGATGATGCATGGCTCCCGGCTCGGCGTCGACAGCCATGGCGTGCGTCTACTCGACCATTACGTCACGGCGATCGAGGGCGGGCGGGTCAACGGACGGCCGCTGATGCGCATCGCGTCCGAGTTCGGAGCCGTAGCCTCGCTCGATGCGGATGACGGCCACGGCGCGCTGGCGGCCTACACCGCCATGCGCCACGCGTCCGGGATGGCCGAGCGTTTCGGCATCGGCGCGGTGGCCATCCGCAACTCCTCGCATTTCGGCCCGGCCGGCGCATTTGCCGTGGAGGCGGCGGCGTCAGGCCTGATCGGGCTGGCGTTCTGCAATTCGGACAGTTTCGTGAGGCTCCACGGCGGGGCAGCACGCTTCCATGGCACGAACCCGATCGCCTGCGCGGTGCCGGTGGCCGGAAGGCGGCCATGGCTGCTCGACATGGCCACAAGCGCCATACCCTACAACCGCATCCAGCTATACAAAAGCCTCGGCCGGGCGCTGCCGGCCGAAACCGCCTCGGACGGCAACGGATACGACACCGAGGATCCGCATGCGACCGACATGCTGGCGCCGCTGGGCGCCGCCTTCGGCTTCAAGGGCGCCGGGCTCGCCGGCCTGGCCGAAATCCTCAGCGCGGTTTTGTCGGGCATGCGTCTGTCGTTCGAGATCGCGCCGATGGGCGGGCCCGATTTCTCGACACCGCGCGGGCTCGGCGCGTTCGTGATGGCGCTGAAGCCCGGCGCCTTCGTCGACGAGAAAACGTTCTTCGACGGCATGCGCCGCTACATGGCGGCATTCGAGAGTTCGCCGGCGCGGGCGGGAGAGGCCGTGATGGCTCCCGGCGACCGCGAATGGGCTGAAGCCGACAGGCGCGAGAGCCAGGGAATCCCGATCGACCCGGCGACGGAGAGCGCGTTTCGCGCCATCGCCAGCCGATACGGAATCGCACCGCCCTTTCCCTGAGAACGGGCGGACGGACACTGGGCAGCAACAGGAGGAGACAATGACCGCATTCAAGACACTGGCACTGGCATCGGCCGCGATGGCCGCAGCACTTGCCGCCGCGGCGCCGGCCGCCGCGCAGCAGAACACGCTGCGCTTCAATCACGTTCTGGGGCCGAGCGAGCCCTATCACGAAGGCTTCCTCGACTGGGCCAAGCGCGTCGAGGAGCGCACGAATGGCGGCCTCAAGATCGAGGTCTTCCACTCGGCCCAGCTCGGCGTTGAAGAGGACATCATCGAACAGATCCGCCAGGGCGCGAATATCGGCCAGAACACCGACTCCGCTCGCCTCGGCAATTACGTGCCCGGCATCGCGGTGATGAACGGACCCTATTTCGCCGAGACGCTGGAAGACGTGTGGAAGCTGGTCGATTCGCCGACCGTCACGGGCTGGCGCGACGAGCTTGCCAGCCAGCATGGCCTGAAGGTCGTCTGCTTCGACTGGGTGCAGGGCGCCCGCCACTTCTTCACCAACAAGCCGATTCGCTCGCCTGGAGACCTGTCGGGCCTGCGCATCCGCACCCCGCCGGCACCGATCTGGCAGGAATCGATCCGCGCGCTGGGAGCCGCGCCGACTGCGATGGCCTTCGGCGACATGTATCCGGGCCTCCAGCAGCAGGCGATCGACGGCGTCGAGCTGGTCTATGCCAACATCCCGGGCGGACGCTTCTACGAAGTGCTGAAATACGCCAACGAGACCGGGCACATCCTGCTGGTCAACTTCCAGGTGGTGTCGTCGCAGTGGTTCGACGGGTTGCCGGAAGACCAGCAAACCGCGCTGGTCGAGGAGTGCCAGGCGGCGGGCCGCGCCACCTCGCAGAAGATCGCCGAGATGGCCGACGCCATCAAGGCAGACCTTCAGACCAAGGGCATGGAAGTCGTGACCGACATCGACTTCGACGCATTCCGCACGGCCGGACAAGCAGCCTATGACGTGCTCGGCATCACCGACGCCAAGGCAGCCGTGGACGCCGAACTCGGCAGATAGCGGCAAGCGCGGCGCGCGAACGAGGGGCCTTCGCGCGCCGCAACTCTTCCATCGACAGTCAGCGCTAGCGGGAGCCAAATGCTGCGGGAACTTCACAGACGGCTCGGCAAGGTTGAGGCGGTGGTGGCCGGCGTGTTCCTGCTGGCCATGGTCGGACTGATCTTCTTCGGCGGCCTAGCCCGGCTGGCGGCAAAGCCGCAAAACTGGACCATCGACTTCGCAACCTGCCTGTTCGCCTGGGCCTGCTTCCTGTGCGCCGACATCGCCTGGCGCCGCGGCGGACTGATGTCGATCGAACTGGTCAGCGAAAGGCTGCCCGAGAAAGCGCAACTCGTGCTCAGGCACATCAACCATGCCTTGATCAGCGTCTTCCTCGTCTATGTGATCTACGCCGGCATCTACTTGTCTTGGGTCAGCCGCGCGCGCTCGTTCCAGGGCATTCCCTCGATCAGCTATTCCTGGATTTCGATGAGCCTGCCTGTGGGCGCCGCGCTGCTGCTGTTCACGACAGTGCTCAAGATCGCCGACGACATAAAGGGCGGCGCACCCGCCGCGGAGCGCTGAGCCATGCTTATCGTCGCCATCGCCTTCGCAGTGCTCCTGTTGATGGGCATGCCGGTCGCCTTCGCCATCGGCATTTCGGGTGTGCTGTTCTTCGTCCAGCATCCCGAGCTTCCCTTCACCATCCCGATCCAGCAAACCGTCTCGCAGACACAGAACTTCGCGCTGCTGGCGATCCCGCTATTCATCATGGCCGGCAACGTGATGAACAAGTCCGGCATCACGGAGCAACTCCTGAACCTCGCCTCGGTCATCGCCGGCAGGCTACGTGGCGGGCTGGCGCAGGTGTCGATCGCGCTGTCGGCGCTGATGGGCGGCGTTTCAGGCTCGGCCATCGCCGACGCGGCCATGCAGAGCCGCATGCTCGGCCAGGAGATGATCGCGCGCGGCTTGTCGCGCGGCTTCGCGGCGGGCGTGCTGTCGTTTTCGTCGCTGCTGACGCCGATCATCCCGCCGGGTCTCGGCTTCATCATCTACGGCACGATCGGGCAGGTGTCGATCGGGCGGCTGTTCGCGGCCGGCTTCGTGCCGGCGTTCCTGCTGTGGGTGGCGCTCGCCCTCACCGTCTCCTTCATCGCCAGGAAGCGGAATTATCCGGCGGCGCGCACGACGCGCCCCACACTGCGCGAAGGCCTTTCGGCGCTGCGCGGCGGCATCTGGGCGCTGATGTTCCCCTTCATCCTGCTGTTCGGGCTGCGGTTCGGCATCTTCACGCCGTCGGAGATCGGCGCATTCGCGGTCATCTACGCCGCGTTCATCGGGGTCGTCGTCTATCGAAAACTCAAGGCGCGGCCGTTCATGGAGGCGCTGGAGGGCAGCCTGGCCGACATCGGCGCGGTGATGTTCCTGATCGCGCTGTCTGCGGTGTTCAGCTACGGCATCATTCTCGAGCGCATCCCCGACCTGATCGCCAACTCGATCCTGGGGCTGACCGACAGCCTCAACGGGGTGATGGTGCTCATCGTCATGTTCATCCTGATCGGCGGCTTCTTCATCGACGCCACCATCCTGATCATCATGCTGACGCCGATCTTCCTGCCGCTCGTTCGCCAGCTTGGCGGCGACCCGGTGCATTTCGGCGTCGTCTTCGTGGTCGCGGCCACCATCGGGAACTTCACACCACCGGTCGGCGCCGCCATGTATGCGGTGTGCTCGATCCTGAAGGTTTCGGTGGCAGAATACACGCGCGAATCGATTCCGCTGTTCCTTGCCGTCAGCGTCGTCGCGCTGCTGCTGATCTTCGTTCCGGAGATCGTGCTCTTCGTGCCCAACATGCTCTTCAACCGGTAGAGCCAGGCACGAGCGAGAAGTCGCGCGCCGCCGCCGCGGACGGCGCCTGCCAGCCGCCTATATAAAAAAAACGCCGCCGGTTCACCCGGCGGCGAAGCGGTGCCTACGCACCGAAACACCAAGATGGATCAGCGCTCGCCGTCCATCTCCGCCAGCTTGCGAACACGGCGGCGGAAATCCTCGTCGGTGGAGAATTCCGCGTCGAGATAGGCGGTGACGAGATCCTTGGCGAGCCACGCGCCGACGATCTGCGCGCCGATGCACATGACGTTGACGTCGTCGTGCTCCACCGACTGATGGGCAGAGTGAACGTCGTGGCACACGGCGGCGCGGATGCCCTTCACCTTGTTGGCAGCGATCGACGCGCCGACGCCGGTGCCGCAGACCATCAGGCCCCGGTCGGCATCGCCGGCGATGATCGACGAGGTGACCGTCCTGGCGATATCCGGGAAGTCGACCGGGTTCGGATCGTATGAGCCGGCGTCGTGCACCTCGTGGCCGAGCGACCTGATGTGGTCGATGATGGTGGCTTTCAGCGGAAAGCCGGCGTGGTCGGAACCGATGACGATGCGCATCAACTATGTCTCCAGAAGGCTATTGGGCAATCATTCGAGGCAGCCACAGCGTGAAATCCTTCGCGAAGGTAAGAATTGCCAGTGTGGTCAGCAGAGGGATGTAGAAAGGCAGCAGTGCGCGCAAGAGCTGTCGGATCGAAACCTTGGCGATATCCGACACCAGGAAGAGCGACAGGCCCATCGGCGGCGTCAGCAGGCCGATCATCAGATTGAAGATCGTGACGATGCCAAGCTGCACCGGGTCCACTCCGGCCAGAACCATCGGGGGCGCGACGATCGGCACCAGCAGAAGCGTCGCGGTGGTCGAATCGAGGAACATGCCCGCGATGAAGAAGATGAGATTTGCCAGGATCAGCAGCATCAGCGGGTCCTTGGACCAGCTCAACAACGTCGCGGCGAAAGTCTGCGGCACCTGCTCGACAGCGAGAATCCAGCCGAACAGGGAAGCCGCGGCGACGATGATGAGGATCGCCGAAGACGAGCGCGCCGTCAGGATCGCCGAATTCCACAGATGCTCGACCGAAAGCTCGCGGTAGAAGACGGCGCTGATGATGATGACGTAGCCGGCCGTCATCGCGGCTGCTTCGGTGGGGGTGAACGCACCGTAGGTCATGCCGGTGATCATCAGAGCGGGTGCGAGAATGGCCGGCAGCGCGGGCAGGAAGTCGCGGATCACTTCCCACAGTGTCGGCCAGCGGTCGGCGCGGGGGTGCTTGTGGCGGATCGCCACGATCAGCACTGTCACCATCAGCAGGATGGTGCAGACGATGGCGGGCATGATGCCCGCGACCAGAAGCTGGACGATCGAGACGCTGGTCACCGAGCCATAGACGATGAGAGGAATGGACGGTGGGAAGATCGGCCCGAGCGTAGCCGACGCGCCGGTGACAGCGCCGGCGAAGGACGGGTCGAAGCCGCGCTTCTTCATAGCGTCGATCTCGATGCGCCCGAGGCCGCCGATGTCGGCGAGCGCGGAACCCGACATGCCGGAAAAGACCAGGCTGCCGAAGACGTTGACCTGCGCCAAGCCGCCTGGGACGCGGCCTACCATTGTGTAGGCGAAGCGGAAGATGCGGTCGGTGATGCCCGACAGGTTCATCAGATTGCCGACGAAGATGAACAGCGGCACCGCGACCAGCGGGAAGGAGTCGAGCGCGTAAGTGACCCGCTGGGCCAGGAGGCCAAGCGGCAGGCCCTCGATGATCACGTAGGCGATCGACGGCAGGAGGATGGCGTAGACCACCGGAAAGCCCAGCATGAAAAGCGCCAGGAAGGCGATGACGACGAGAAAGCCCATGATTACACCGCGATGTTGGTGTCGGCCTGCGGCGGCTTGCGCAGATGCACGAGATGGACCACGGCAGCGCCGGCGAAGCCGAACAGCGTGGCGCCGAGGAAGATGTAGAACGGAATGCCGAGAGTCGGCGTCGCGTTCAGGAGGTTGCGCGATATGTTCGTCGCCGTAACCCACGCCATGAAGCCGGTGATGGCGATGGCGCTGATGGAGATCATGAGGTTGGTGAAGCGGCGCGGCCGGTCCGGCATCGCGGCCTTGAACTCGCCCATGAGGATGTTTTCACCTCTCAGCACGACCAGCGGGTAGGCACAGAATATGAGACAGATGAGAAGAAAGCGCGTGAGCTCCTCCGCGCCGATGAATGGCAGCACGAAGACGCCGCGCATGATCACCTGCGCCGTGGGCACGATGAAGAGCGCCAACATGATGATGACGACGAAGGTCGTGAGAATGCGTTCGGCGATGCGCACGCTCGCCCCCTTTTGATTTCGCCTCACCGCGCGGGTTTCACGCGGCGGAAGCGCTGATGGTGGAACCGGAGCCGCGACGGGTGGGCCGCCGCGGCTCCCTCAGAACCTTACTCGACCGCCTGGATCTGCTCGATCAGCGTGGTGAAGTTCGGGAAGTCCTGCGTGATCTGGGCGCTGACCTTGTCGCGGAACGCCGCGAGGTCGAGGCCGTCGGCCTCGGTGATGAAGGTCATGCCGCGGCCCTTGAGCTGCTCGACGAGCTCGGCCTCGCCATCCTGCGCCATTTGCAGCGAATTCTTCGCCTCGTCGTCCAGCACCTTGGTGATGGTCGCGCGCTGCTCCTCGGTCATGCCCTGCCAGACATCCTCGTTGACGAAGACAGCGAGAACGGCACGCATGTGGCCGGTCATGGAGACGTGCGACTGCACTTCGTTGAGGTTGTTAGCCGCGATCATGGTGAGCGGGTTTTCCTGCCCGACAACCACGCCGGTCATCAGCGCGGTCGGCAGTTCCGACACCTCGACCGGGGTCGGGATCGCGCCGAAGCCCTTGACCATCGATACCCACAGTTCCAGCGGCACGGCACGGAACGGCTTGCCTGCGAGATCGGCCGGCGACTTGACGGGGAAGTTCGACGATATCTGGCGATCGCCGCGATAGATGCGGCCGATGATGCGCACGCCCTGGGCGACCAGCTTCTCGTTGATCTCCTGCAGCGCGGGCGAGGTTGCCGGGTCGGTCGCCGCCAGCGCGTGGTCGCCATCGCGGTAGATGAACGGCGCATTGAACACGGCGACCTCGGGAACCAGGCGAGCCAGCGACGCAAAGTCGTGATGGCCCATCGAGATCGAACCCATGCGGACACCGTCGACCATTTCGGCGACGCCGCCGAGCTGGCTGGCGGGATAGACGGTGACCTTGATGTCGCCGTTCGACGCCTCGGCGATGCCCGCCGCCGCCTGCGCGGCATAAACCGTCTGGATGTCGCCCTCGGCGCCGACATGCGCGTAACGCAGGTCGAGCGCGAGCGCGGCGCCCGTGGTGGCGAGCGCGATGGCGGCGCCAGTCAGCAGACCCAGAATTTTCCTGTGCAGCATAGTGATACTCCTCCCTTGGACTTTATGCTTTGGGTGTTCCCGCCGGCTTCCTGGTGAAGGCGGCGATGAGGCTGCGGCGACGGAATTCGTCGCCGATAGAAAAATGCTCGCGCAGCTTGCGGTCGGCGGCGTCCGGGTTCCTGTCGACGATGGACAGGAACACCTCGCGGTGCGCCTCGACGAGATAGTCGACGATGCCCGGCTCGGACACGGTGACCTCGCGTCGCTGCACGTGGCTTCGGCGAAGCAGATCGCCGATCGCGCCATAGAGGGTCTTGAGCGCTTCGCTGCGCCCGGCATCCACGATCGACTGGTGGAAGGCGAAGTCGGCCGCGCCGCCCTCGGCAGGATCGTGCAGCGTATCCATCAGACGCGTCAGCTTGGAGCCGATGTCCTTCAGGTCGGTCTCGGTCGCCCGATCGCATGCAAGCCGGATCGCCTGGCATTCGATGGCGATGCGCGCCTGCATCACGTCGTCGAGGATGTCGGGCTGCTGCGCCAGGCTGAAAGTGAAGAAATCGGACAGAACGCTGATGTCGGCCTGTCGAACGAAGGCGCCCCGCCCGTGCTGGATATCGAGAAAGCCGAGCATGGCCAGCGAGCGTAGCGCCTCGCGCAGCACTGGGCGCGACACACCGAGTGTCAACGCAAGCTCGCGTTCGCCGAGAAGCCGTTCGCCGACCTTGAGCGTGCGGTCAAGCAGCGCGTTGCGGAAGAAGGCGAACACCTTCTCCGCACCGGACAGCTCGTCACTTTCCGCAAGCATGGTCGACATCGACCGGTTTCCTCCCAACTGGCCTTACAGTGGTAAGACCACTATATGCGGAGACGTTTGTCAACTCCCGTCAAGGGGCACGCACCAAGACCGTGGGGGACAAATCTCCGATCAAGCCGGAACGCGGCGCCCCTGCTTGCGCATCGACAGCGCCGCTTGCCGGTCGCCGAGTTTCATTGCAGGCTGTTGAAGCGCGGTGGACGGCCCCTTCTGGCCGTCGTTCTTCCTCGGGATGCCGAATCGCGAGCGGCAGAGCATTCTCCGACCGCTTCGCTTACTCCTCACGCAGACGGCGCAGGCGCAGAGCCAGGTGCAGCTCGACCGTGGGGTTGTCCCCGTCCGGAGGCCCCAGCAGGCGCCAGGCAGTCTCGATACGGTTATGGACGGTGTTGACATGGATGCCGAGATGCCTTGCCGTCGCCCGCGCGTTGCGCCCGTGGTCGAGGAAAGCGAGCAGCGTGTCGGCAAGCTGGGTGCCGCGCTTCGCGTCCTGGGCTAGCAGCGGGCCGGACACGGCCTCGATCATGCGCGACAGGTCTGCCGCCCCATGTTCGCGAAACAGGATCGAGTAAACCGAGAGCTCGGGCTCGTAGGCGACCCGGTTGGCGCGGCCTAGCTTGCGCAGCAGCGATATCGCCCGCAGCGCGGCGGCGTGGGCACCGGCAAGCTCTGCCCCGCCGTCGAGGGGCGGCGAAAGCGAGGCGAGGCCCACCGCCATCAACTCCCCAAAGATCGTCCGCTCCAATTCCTCCCGGAACCCCGCCGCATCTGCGCGGTTGATCAAGAGCACGATGCGCCCATCGATCTCCGTCAGTATGTGCGGCTGGAAGCGCAGCTTGTCGGCCAGTTTGCGCCCCACATAGTTCAGCCGCGCGCGCTCGACTTCCACCACGCTCAGGAGCACCGGCGCGGCCAAATCGAGCCCGTGCTGCTTGGCGCGTTCGGCAAGGTCCCTTCTGCCCTGCAAGCTCTCGTCGAGCAGAGCGCGCACGGTCAGGTTCGCATCCTGCCGCTCCGACGCGTCTTCCTTCTCGGCGAGCAACGCCAGCACGGCCATTGCGGTCGAGCCGCGCTCGAAGATGCGGATCTTGTGATCGGGAAGAGTGGCGGGCGTGCGAATTATGAGCGAGCCAAGAAGGTCGTCACCGCTCGAAACCGTCACGATGCGGCCGGGCGCGGCGTCCGCGCCCTCGGCAGGCAGCGGAACCGAGCGTCCGATACCACGGCTCCTTTCCGAGGCGATCAGGATGGCGGGATCGAGGCGTCCGGCGGTGCGGGCGGGCCTCCCCGCCGCGCCGGGGGCCGGCGCAAAGCACAATTCGCGACCCACCGGGTCCATGAACACAACCTCGCCACGCAGCATATCGGCGATGGCCTCGGCCATCGCCTGAAGGCTGCCACCGCGCGAAAGCTCGATTGCGATGCGGTCATGCGCTTCCGCGCTAAGCTCAAGCTCCGAAATCTTCTCCTGAAGATAGGCGTTGGCGCGCTCGACCTCCTTCAGCGCCGCCTGCTTCTCCTCGAAAGCGCGCGCGTTGCGGATGGCGACCGAGGCATGGGCCGCCAGTGTGGCGAGGATAGACACCTCCCAGGGCTGGTGCACCCTTTTGTAGCGGTCGCCCAGGATGAGCACGCCGATGACTTTCGCATCCGACAGGAGCGGCACGGCCACCGCAGATTGCATGCCCTCACGCGTCAGCGTGGAGTCGATGGTCGAATCGTGCGCGATCTGCGGGTCGGCCAGATAGTCGTGGGTGGTGAAGGCGGAAGCCGTCCGCACCACATAGCCGGCGATGCCGGCGGTGGACGGCCCGCTCATCTGGCGCGCGGCCTCCGTGTTGGCGCCGTCAATGGCGAGCACATACACGTTGCCCGCCTCCTCGCCCGCGAGCCAGGCGATGTCGCTGCCCAGCAACTGCCTGCCGCGACGCACGATGTCGAGGAGCACATCGTCGAGGTTGCGCAGTTCCGTCAGCGCCTGCGCGATCTCGAACACGGCACGCAGCGCGCGCTCCTTCTGCTGGTACTGCTGAAGCCGCTGGCACAGCGCAATTGCCTGATGCGCGGCGTGGAGCAGAGCGGGCCGGCGCGCATAGCCGGCCGGCAACGCCTCGATAGCCAACAGAACCGAGGTCAGCGAAGCGAGGTCGTCGCCGCGCTCCAGATGGCCGAGCAGCTCGGCGTGAAGCCCGTCCACCGACGCTTCGACGACTGTGTCCACGTCGTCCGGTCCATGTACGGGGCCGGTCAAGCCCTGTTCCTTCATTGCGCCAGCCTCGCCTTTGATTATGTCACTAGTACATGAAAATCGGCATGACAATTGTGTGCTGATCACATTGCGGCAGCAAGCCTGTTCAGGAAAGAGTTCGCCCCAAGGACACGCAGATCGGGTCCGGGGAGGAAGCAGTTGGACAGTTTGGGGACGAAGCGGAGGACCACGCGGTCCGTCCGCCAGATACGCAACGAAGGCGATATCGCGCTGCTTGAGCAGCACGGTCACGCTGAGCTCGTCACGGCGACGAGCATGTACGACGTTTTCCGCACCAACGCGCTGCTCCACGGCGAGCGGCCTGCCCTGACCGTCCTGCCTTCCGCCTACTTCGACCAGACGCCGGCCGTCTTCACGCATGGCGAGCTCTTCGGCGAGATCACCCGCGCTGCAAACATGCTCGGCCATCTGGGCGTGATGCGCGGACACGTCGTCACGCTGCTGTGCCGCACCCATGCGCGCGTCCCGGCACTGATCTGGGGCGCGCAGACGGCGGGCGTCGCGAGCTGCATCAACTACCTGCTCGCGCCGGAGGTGATCGCAGCCCTCATGGAGGCAGAGGACGCCCGCGTGCTGGTGTGCCCCGGCCCCGCGCTCGACGCCGAGCTGTGGGCGAAGGCGGTCGACGTCGCCAATCGCGCGCGCGGCATCGAGACGGTGCTGGTGATGGGCGGCTTGCCGGCCGGACTGGACGACAGGTTCCTAGACCTCGACGCGCTGATGGATACGCAGCCCGCCGACCGGGTGGTCGGCGTCGTCGAGCCCTCCCGCGACGACATCGCCGCGCTCTTCCACACCGGCGGCACGACCGGCCTGCCCAAGCTGGTGCCGCAGAGCAATCTCAATCAGATCCATGCCGCATGGTCGCTGGCACAGCTTTTCGACCTCTCCGAAACCGACGTCGCGCTCAACGGCTTTCCGCTGTTCCACGTTGGCGGCACCACGACGGTGGGCATGTCGGTGCTTGCCGCGGCCGGGCACGTGGTGCTGCTGTCGCCGTCCGGCTTTCGCGAGGCCGACATCGTCGCCAATATTTGGCGGCTGACAGAGCGTTTCCGCGCCACGGTTCTGGGCGGCGTGCCCACGGCGATCGGCTCGATGAGCGAGGTGCCCGTCGGCGAAAGCGACCTGTCCTCGCTGCGTTTCGTGCTGACGGGCGGCAGCACGCTGCCCAGGGCGGTGGGGCAGCGCTTCGAGGACCGCATCGGCGTCTCGCTGCTGGAGCAGTACGGCATGACCGAAACCGTGGCCGCGCTGGCCACCACGCCGTTCAACGGACGCAAGGTCCGCGGCAGCGTCGGACTGCGCTGCCCCTTCTCGACCATCGAAGTTGCCAGGCCGCTGGGCGGCGGCCAGTGGTCGCCGTGTGCGACCGGCGAGGTCGGCGTGGTGACGGTCAGCGGCCCGCAGGTCTTCGGCGGCTATCTCGACCCGCGCCACAATGAGGGGGCTTTCACGCCGGGCGGCGCGTTCGTCACGGGCGATCTCGGCTATCTCGACGCGGAAGGATATCTGCACCTCACAGGTCGGGAAAAGGACCTCATCATCCGCGGCGGCCACAACATCGATCCCCTCGCGATCGAGGAAGTAGCCAACGCGCACCCCGACGTGTCGCTGAGCGCGGCGGTGGGCATGCCTGACGACTACGCCGGCGAGATTCCGGTGATCTTCGTCGCGACCGCGCCGGGCCGGGCGCCCACTGCAGATGAAGTGCGCGACTTCATCCATGCGCGCATCCCCGAGCCGCCGGCGCGTCCACGCCACGTGTTCATGATCGAGGAGATCCCGGTGACCGGTGTGGGCAAGATATTCAAGCCGGCGCTGCGGGCGCTGGCGGTCAAGCACAAGCTGGAGATGTTGCTGGCGGCGCTCGACGGCCCGCTGGAAATCGCCGAGATCACGAGCCTCGGCGAGGGTGACGGGGCCTTCATGGTGAAACTGCTCGCCACCCCGGCAATCGACCAGACGCGGGTGGGGCAGGATCTCGACGCGGCGCTCGCCGAGCTGCCCATCAGCGTCACAATAGAATGGGTGGAGCCACAAGCCGGAGAGGGCGCGCCGAGGCGTAGTCCGACCACCCGAAACCGGCATGGGGACAAGTAGGGAGGATATTTGTTTCGGGCAAGGCATAAGCACCGGCAGCCGCCGATGCGTCACATTCAACACAACCATATGGAGGAGACTGTAATGTCCTATCTGAAAAGCCAAGCGGCGCGAGGCCTTGCCATGTGCGCCGCCATCGCCGTCGGCGCCGGCATTGCCATGTCGCAGCCGGCAAGCGCGCAGGACGTCATCGAATGGCGTCTTCAGGCACACCTGCCTACCGGAAGCGGCTCGTGGACCGACAGCGTCGTGGCGCTTAGCGCCAAGGTCGAGGAGCGTACCGAAGGCCGCCTGAAGATCCGCCCCCATGCAGCCGATTCGCTGATGGCGGCATCGGAAATCTTCCCCGCCGTGCGCCGCGGCGTCATCGAGATCGGCTACACCTCGCCGGCCTACATCATGGACTACGTGCCGACGGCGGGCCTGGCCTTTGCCGTGCCGGGTGCGTTCGAGCAGGTCTGGGAAGCCACATATTTCTGGAAGCATCTCGGCTTCGAGGAGCTGGTCCGCGAAGAGGCCGCCAAGCAGGGCGTGCACTACTTCACGGACAAGCTTTATCCCACCGAGATGGTGCTGAAGCAGCCGGTCGCCTCGCTGGAGGAACTGGGCAGCCTGCGCATCCGCTCGGCTGGCATGCTGCAGCGCTTCCTCTCCGAGGTCGGCGGCACCACGGCCCATGTTCCGGGTCCGGAAATCTATCTGGCGCTGTCCACGGGCGTCGTCGATGGCGCGCACTGGGGTGCCGCGCAGGAAGCGAACTCGCTGAGCCTCTACGAGGCCGCCAAGTACCACATGCGTCCTCCGCTGGGCATCGGCGGCGTCGAAGCGTTCATCATCAACGAGCGCGCCATGGCGTCCCTGCCGGACGACATCCGCAAGATCCTGAACGACACGCTCGAGGAGCACTTCTGGTCGCGCACGGTCGAGTACCAGTTCCAGGAGGTGAAGATCCTCACCGAGCTGGCCGAGAGCCAGGGCGTTCAGGTGACTCAGCTTCCGGACGACGTGCAGGCCCGCATGCGGGAAGTCGGCCGCGAGATGCGTGAGCAGGAGGCCCAGAAGAGCGAAAACGCCGCTGAGGCCGTGCGCCGCCTGAACGAGTTCCTCGAGGTGCTCGGGCGCTGACGCAAGTCCGGCGGCGGCCCGCGCCAGGCGGGCCGCCGCTGCGACCTCTTGAGCCCTTGCGCCTCTCCCTTCGGCCCGATCAAGGCGGATCGTTCCACGATCAACCCCTGCGAGGCAGCATGCGTTTCCTGTCGATATACATCCGCTCCATCAGTCGGCTGAACGACTGCCTGGGCAAGTGGTTCATCAGCTACATGGCGCTCGCCATGTTCTCAATCCTCATCTTCGAGATCGTGGCCCGCTATATCTTCGCCTCGCCGACGATCTGGGCGACCGAGCTTACCCAGATGCTGTT
>Ga0307505_10000252_pt1 | contig 64290 bp, 53 predicted proteins | sample 23_S_MG_FD_202183 | JGI IMG/M metagenome (GOLD analysis project Ga0307505, IMG submission 202183) | Soil microbial communities from Populus trichocarpa stands in riparian zone in the Pacific Northwest, United States - 23_S | ecosystem: Environmental > Terrestrial > Soil > Riparian zone > Trees... | reverse complement strand
TGGCATGCTGGACAAGGACGGGTATCGCCCGAATGTCGGCATCATCCTGCTCAACAACAAGAACGAGGTCTTCTGGGGCAAGCGAGTCAGACAACACTCATGGCAGTTCCCGCAGGGCGGCATCAAGCACGGTGAGTCGCCCGAGCAGGCGATGTATCGGGAGCTGTGGGAAGAAGTCGGCCTCAGGCAGGAGCATGTCCGCATCGTCGGTCGTACGCGCGACTGGCTGCGCTACGACGTGCCGGATCAGTGGATCCGGCGCGAGCTGCGTGGCAACTACCGCGGCCAGAAGCAGATCTGGTTCCTGCTGCGGCTGACGGGACGCGACTGCGACGTCAGTCTGCGCGCGACCACGCATCCGGAGTTCGACGCGTGGCGCTGGCACGACTACTGGGTGCCGCTGGATGTGGTCATCGAGTTCAAGCGCGACGTCTATCAACAGGCGCTGCTGGAGCTGTCACGCTTCGTGTTCAAGCAGAATCGCTCGGCGCAGAAGACGGCGAAGGCCCGACCGCGCGATGCGCAGCCGGCATCCGTTGCCGCCAAGGGCAACGGCGCTCTGCCTGCCGTTGTGGCCAGGGCACGCGCCGCAACGTCTTCCGAACGCTAGGATGAGAGCTAGAGCAGCACCAGGTTGTCGCGGTGCATCAGCTCGGGCTCTTCCATGAAGCCCAGCGTCGCCTGTATGTCGCTGCTGGGTCTGCGGGCGATCAGCCGCGCATCGGCGCTGCCGTAGTTGATCAGGCCGCGCGCGATCTCGCGGCCGGTCTGCGTGCAGCAACCGACGACGTCGCCGCGCTGGAACTCGCCGCGCACTTCGATCACACCGATCGGCAGCAGGCTGCGGCCGCCCGAAGCCAGCGCCCGCGCCGCACCGTCGTCCACCACCAGCATGCCGCGCAGCTGCAGGTGATCGGCCAGCCACTGCTTGCGCGCGGTCAGCACCGCGGTGGAAGCCGTCAGTTCCGAGCCGATGGTCTCGCCGGCCGCCAGCCGCAGCAGCACGTCGGGTTCGCGGCCGGACGCGATCAGCGTATGCGCACCGCTGCGCGCCGCGCGCCTGGCGGCCAGCACCTTGGTCAGCATGCCGCCGCGCGCGATCGCCGATCCGGCGCCGCCGGCCATCGTCTCCAGTTCGGGTGAGCCCGCGATCGCGTGCCGCACCAGCGTGGCCGACGGGTCACGGCGCGGATCGGCCGAGTACAGCCCCGCCTGATCGGTGAGGATCACCAGCAGATCGGCTTCGACCAGGTTCGTGACCAGCGCGGCCAGCGTGTCGTTGTCGCCGAACTTGATCTCGTCGGTGACCACCGTGTCGTTCTCGTTGATGACCGGCACCACGTTCAGCGCGAGCAGCGTGAACAGCGTGGAGCGCGCGTTCAGGTAGCGCGCGCGATCGGCCAGGTCCGCGTGCGTCAGCAGCACCTGCGCGCTGCGCAGGCCGCGCTGGCTGAACTGCGACTCGTAGGCCTGCGCCAGTCCCATCTGGCCCACGGCCGCGGCGGCCTGCAGCTCGTGGATCTGCTGCGGGCGGCGGTTCCAGCCCAGCCGCTGCATGCCTTCGGCGACCGCGCCGCTGGACACCACGACGATCTGCTTGCCTGACTGTTTCAGCGCTGCGATCTGCTCGACCCAGCGCGCGATGGCGGCCAGGTCCAGTCCGCGGCCGTCGTTGGTGACCAGGCTGCTGCCCACCTTCAGCACCACGCGCCGCGCGGACTGCAATGCGGAGGTCGTCACGGCGGCGGCGGCCTGCATCATTCGGCAGCAGCCTCTGCGCCGGTGATCGCAGGCTGCGCGGCGCGCTGCTGTTCCAGGAACGCCTGCACGGCCTTGACCAGTTCGTCGCAGCCCTCGTGCGTGGCTGCGGAAATCATGAACACCGGTGCCTTCGTGCGCAGGCGTCGCCGAAACTCCGCCACCAGCGCAGCGCGCTCGTCGGCGGGCACCAGGTCCGCCTTGTTCAGCACGAACCAGCGCGGTTTGTGCGCCAGCGCCGGGCTGTATTTCTTCAGTTCGGCCGCGAGCACGCGGGCGTCGCGCACCGGGTCGGCAGTGCCCTCGGGGCCCACCGGATCAATGACGTGCAGCAGCAGACCGGTGCGGCTCAGGTGGCGCAGGAACTGGTGGCCGAGGCCCGCACCTTCGGCCGCGCCTTCGATGAGACCCGGCACGTCGGCGACGACGAAGCTGCGCTCCGCGCCCACGCGCACCACGCCGAGATGCGGATGCAGCGTGGTGAACGGATAGTCGGCGATCTTCGGCCGCGCGTTGGACACCGCGCTGATCAGCGTGGACTTGCCGGCGTTGGGCATGCCGAGCAGCCCGACGTCGGCCAGCACGCGCAGTTCCAGCCGCAGCTGGCGGTGCTCGCCCGGTTCGCCGCGCGTGAACTGGCGCGGCGCACGGTTCGTACTGGACTTGAAGTGCAGATTGCCGAGGCCGCCGCGACCGCCTGCCGCCAACTGCGCGCGTTCGCCATGCTGCGCCAGGTCGGCGATGACGGCGCCGGTTTCGTCGTCGAACACGACGGTGCCTACCGGCATACGCAGTTCAATGTCGTCGCCGCCGGCGCCGTAGCAATCGGCGCCGCGGCCCTGCACGCCGTTCTTCGCGGCGTGGCGGCGCGCGTAGCGGTAGTCGATCAGCGTGTTGATGTTGCGATCGGCACGCGCCCAGACGCTGCCGCCGCGGCCGCCGTCGCCGCCGTCGGGTCCGCCCTTGGGAATGAACTTCTCGCGGCGGAACGATGCACAGCCATCACCGCCCTTGCCGGCGATGACCTCGATGCGCGCTTCGTCGACGAACTTCATCTGTGGGTGGTGAAGACCATGGTGGAAACAAAAAAGCCCTGCCGCGGACGGCAGGGCTTTCTATGCGAATGCGGAAAACCGTGCGCCGCGGCGGGTGCTCAGCTGGCCGGTGCCGGCACGACGTTGACGACGCGCCGGTTCAGCGCGCCGCTGACCTGGAATTTCACGGTGCCGTTGGCGGTCGCGTACAGCGTGTGGTCGCGGCCCATGCCGACGTTGTCACCCGCGTGGAACTGCGTACCGCGCTGGCGCACGATGATCGCGCCGGCGGAGATGCCCTGCCCGCCGAAGACCTTGACACCCAGCCGTTTGGCCTGTGAATCGCGGCCGTTACGTGACGAGCCGCCTGCCTTTTTGTGTGCCATCGCTATCTCGCTTCAATGCTGTGCGGACGTTCGCCTCAGGCGGCGATGGAGTCGATCCGCAGTTCGGTGTAGTTCTGACGATGTCCAGCGTGCTTCTGGAAGTGCTTGCGCCGCTGCATCTTGAAGATCGTGATCTTGTCGCGGCGCCCGTGCGATACCACGGTAGCCATCACCGCGGCGCCGGCGAGCGGCGTACCCGTGGTCAACTGGTCGCCGTCGACGACGGCCAGCACGTCCGCCAGCTTCACCTGCTGTCCGACATCGGCAGCCAGCGACTCCACCTTCAGCGTGTCGCCCGCAGCCACCCGGTACTGCTTGCCGCCCGTCTTGATCACCGCATACATCGCAAACGCTCCGCGCTTCTAACGCTTCTAACTCTTGATATCAAAGCCGCGCCGCACGAGAAAAACCACGGGCGGCGCAGGAAAGCTTTGAATTATCACACTTTCTGCTGTACCGCGTCAAACTCCCCCCGATGGCGTCCTGGGAGGCTTCGCACTGCCATGCGGACGATCAAGCCGGGCGGAATCCGCCACCTATAATCGCTGGATGGCCAGCATTCCCTTGCAAACGCCCGCCGATCCGAACCAGGCCGCGCCCGGGGCGGGACTGCGGCCTGCGCCCGATCTGAACGCCGTCCTGGCGCCGGTGGCCGCCGATATGCAGGCCGTCGACGCGGTCATCCGTGAGCGGCTGACCTCCGACATCGCGCTGGTCAACAGCATCGCCGAGTACATCATCGGCGCGGGCGGCAAGCGGCTGCGGCCGGCGGTGGTGCTGCTGGTGGCGCGCGCGCTGGGCTACCGCGGCACCGCGCACGTGCTGCTGGCCGCCGTCATCGAGTTCATCCATACAGCAACCCTGCTGCACGACGACGTGGTCGACGAGTCCGACCTGCGCCGCGGCCGGGCCACCGCCAACGCCCGCTTCGGCAACGCGGCCAGCGTGCTGGTCGGCGACTTCCTGTACTCACGCTCGTTCCAGATGATGGTCGACGCCGGGAACATGCGCATCATGCGCATCATGGCCGATGCGACCAACCGCATCGCCGAAGGCGAAGTGTTGCAGCTGCTGAACGTCCACGACCCGTCGGTCAACGAGGAACGCTACTTCGGCGTGGTCGAGCGCAAGACGGCGACGCTGTTCGAGGCCGGCACGCGCGTCGCGGCGGTGCTGGCCGACGCGGACGCGGCCACCGAGGAGCACTGCGCGCGCTACGGCGCGTCGCTGGGGCGCGCGTTCCAGATCGTCGACGACATGCTGGACTACGCCGGGCAGAGCGCCGACATCGGCAAACGCCTGGGCGACGACCTGCGCGAAGGCAAGGTGACGCTGCCTCTGATCCACGCGTTGCGCTCGGCGACGGCCGACCAGCGCGAACTGGTGGTCAACGCGGTGCGCGACGGCCGCGGCGACTTCGAGGCCATCGCGCGCATCGTGGCTGCGAACGGCTCCATCGCTTACTCGGGCGAACTGGCGCAGCGCGAGGTTGCGGCCGCCGAACAGGCGCTGCGCGAGTTGCCGGCGTCGGAATACCAGGATTCTTTGCTAGACTTGCTCGCTTTCGCTGTCGGCCGCGATCGCTGAGTTGCCGTTTTGGCTGCCGCGCATCGACGACCGCAATCGAAGCCTCGGGGTGTAGCTCAGCCTGGTAGAGTACTGCGTTCGGGACGCAGGAGTCGGAGGTTCAAATCCTCTCACCCCGACCATCTTTCCCGCCTTTCACTTCCTTCCTCTTTCCGCCTTTCGGCATGTCGCGCAGCATTGCACGGCAATGCCTCTTTCGGCTTGCCCGGTTTGCGGGACGAAGCTTTACAAATCCGGGCCTTATCGGCAGTATCTTTTTGCTTCGTGAGAAGTGCCCGCCCGCTATAACTTGGGTCCTTCACAGTGTGGGTCCCGGATGGGGACCCCTCAGGGACCGTTCAGGGACACTGCCACCCGATGTCAGCCGTTACACAAGGTCCTGCCGCCGCCGCAGGGGCCCTCACCGGCCTCGCGCGTGCGCTCGTGCAGCAGGGCAAGCTTCGGCCGGACCGGGCCGAGAACTTTGCGCGCAAGGCGGCGCAGGGCAACACGCAGTTCATCGATGAGTTGCTCAACTCAGCGGACGTCACCGGCCTGTCGGCCGGCGGTGTCGCGAAGTTCGCGGCCGACACCTTCGGCCACCCGCTGCTCGACCTGTCCTCCGTCGACATCGAGCAGCTGCCGCGCGACATCATCGACAAGAAGCTGATCTCATCGCAGCGCGTGCTGGCGCTGCGCAAGCGCGGTAACCGGCTGGCGATCGCGGTATCCGATCCCACCAACTTCGCGGCGCTGGACCAGGTGAAGTTCCAGACGCAGCTTGCGCTGGACGTGGTGGTCGTCGAACACGACAAGCTGATGAAGCTGGTCGAGGCGCAGGGCCAGTCGGTCAACCAGAAGCTCGAGGAGATGGCGGGCGGCGACGACGTGGACTTCGGCGAGTTCGCCGAAGTCTCGGATTCGCCCGCCGACGACAGCGCGCAGGCCGAGGTCGACGATGCGCCGGTCGTGCGCTTCCTGCAGAAGCTGCTGCTGGACGCGATCGGCGAAGGCGCATCCGATCTGCACTTCGAGCCCTACGAGAAGTTCTACCGCGTGCGCTTCCGCGTGGACGGCATACTGCGCGAGGTCGCGCAGCCGCCGTTGGCGATTCGCGAGCGGCTGTCCACGCGCATCAAGGTGGTGTCGCGACTGGACATCTCCGAGAAGCGCGTGCCGCAGGACGGCCGCATGAAACTCGCGCTGTCAGGCCAGCGCGCGATCGACTTCCGCGTCAGCACGCTGCCGACGATGTTCGGCGAGAAGATCGTGATGCGGATCCTCGATCCGTCGCAGGCCAAGCTGGGCATCGACGCGCTGGGCTACGACCCCGACCAGAAGGAGATACTGCTCGATGCCGTGCAGCGTCCCTACGGCATGGTGCTGGTCACCGGGCCGACGGGCTCCGGCAAGACGGTGTCGCTGTACACCTGCCTGAACATCCTGAACCAGCCGGGCGTGAACATCTCCACCGCCGAGGACCCGGCCGAAATCCAGCTCGCCGGCATCAACCAGGTCAACGTCAACGAAAAAGCGGGCCTCACCTTCGCGAACTCGCTGCGCGCGTTCCTGCGGCAGGATCCGGACATCATCATGGTCGGCGAAATCCGCGACCTGGAAACGGCCGACATCGCGATCAAGGCGGCGCAGACCGGTCACATGGTGCTGTCGACGCTGCACACCAACGACGCGCCGGCCACACTGGTGCGCCTGCAGAACATGGGTGTCGCGCCGTTCAACGTGGCGTCCAGCGTCATCCTGATCACCGCGCAGCGCCTGGCGCGCAAGCTGTGCGTCTGCAAGCAGCCGGCCGAGATCAGCAAGGACGCACTGGTTACCGCGGGATTCCGCGGCGAGGACCTCGACGGCAACTGGATACCGTACAAGGCGGTAGGCTGCGAGAAGTGCAAGGGCAGCGGCTACAAGGGCCGCCTCGGCATCTACCAGGTGATGCCGATCACCGAGACGATGCAGGACATGATCCTGCGCAACGCCACCGCGCCGGAGATCGGGCGCGAGGCGGCGAAGAACGGCGTGCGCGACCTGCGCCAGTCCGGGCTTATCAAGGTCAAGTCAGGCATCACGTCCATCGACGAGGTGCTGGGTTGCACGAACGAATGAAGCAAGTCACTACGCTGCAAAACAGGACGCGAGGCGGGAGCGAGTAGATGGCCACCGGTGCATTAGCGAAACCCAAACCACGTGCCGAAGTGCGCGAGTCGGTCTTCCACTGGGAAGGCCGTGACAAGAACGGCCGCGTGGTCAAGGGCGAGATGCGCGCCGGCGGAGAGTCGGTCGTCGCGGCATCGCTGCGCCGCCGCGGCATCATGGTCAGCAAGATCAAGAAGCAGTCGTTCTCGCGCGGCCGCAAGATCACGAACAAGGACCTGGCGCTGTTCACACGGCAGCTTTCCACGATGCTGAAGGCGGGCGTGCCGCTGATGCAGTCCTTCGACATCGTCGGCCGCGGTCATGCGAACCCGTCGATGGCGCGGCTGATGAACGACATCCGCATGGACGTGGAAACCGGCACCAGCCTGAACCAGGCGTTCCGCAAGTACCCGCTGTACTTCGATCCGCTGTTCTGCAACCTGGTGGCCGCGGGCGAACAGGCCGGTATCCTGGAAACACTGCTCGATCGCCTGGCGATGTACCAGGAGAAGACGATCGCGCTGAAGGGCAAGATCAAGAAAGCCTTGTTCTATCCGGTGATGATCATCCTGGTCGCGATCCTGGTGACCGCGGTCATCATGATCTTCGTGATCCCGTCGTTCAAGACGGTGTTCACCAGCTTCGGCGCAGACCTGCCGGCGCCCACGCTGGTCGTCATCGCGATGTCGGACTTCTTCGTAGCCTACTGGTACGTGGTATTCGGCATCCTGTTCGGGGGCAGCTATTTCCTGTTGCAGGCGTGGCGACGATCCCCGAAGGTGCAGGCCATCATCGACCGTGCGCTGCTGAAGCTGCCGGTGCTGGGCGAGATGCTGCAGAAGGCGTCGATTGCGCGCTGGAGCCGTACGTTGGCCACCACCTTCGCCGCCGGTGTGCCGCTGGTGGAGGCGCTGGACTCGGTGGGTCCGGCGGCCGGCAACTACGTGTACAAGGAAGCGACCAAGTCCGTGCAGACCGAGGTCAACGTCGGCACCAGCCTCGCGCAGGCTATGCAGAACACCGGCGTGTTCCCCAACATGGCGGTGCAGATGACCCAGATCGGCGAGGAGTCCGGCTCGCTGGACTCGATGCTGTCCAAGGTCGCCGACTACTACGAACGCGAGGTCGACGAGACCGTCGATGCGCTGTCCAGCCTGCTGGAACCGATGATCATGGTGATCCTGGGCGTCATCATCGGCGGCATCGTCATCGCCATCTACATGCCGATCTTCAAGCTGGGCCAGGTCGTCTAGCAACAACGACAACATCGACCCGAGGGCCGCTTCTGCGGCCCTTGTTTTCTGACGCCTTGATCGAGATTCCGCCGTGCTGGAACCCGCCGTCTTCATCCCCGCCGCTGCGATACTGGGCTTGGTCGTCGGGTCATTCCTGAACGTCGTCATCCATCGCCTACCGAAGATGATGGAGAACGAGTGGCGCGCGCAGTGCGCGGAACTCGAAGGCAAGGATCCGCCGGACACCGGCCGCTACAACCTGATGGTGCCGCGCTCGGCCTGCCCGGCCTGCGGCACGCCGATACGCGCGCGCGACAACATCCCGGTGCTGTCGTGGCTGCTGCTGCGCGGCAAGTGCGCAAAGTGCGGCAAGCCGATCTTGGCGCGCTACCCCGTGGTGGAGGCGGCCACCGGCCTGCTGTCGGCGCTGGTCGCCTGGAAGTTCGGGTACGGCTGGGCTGCGGCCGTCGTGCTGATCTTCACGTGGACGCTGATCGCGCTGACCTTCATCGACGCCGACACCACGCTGCTGCCCGACGACCTGACGCTGCCGCTGCTGTGGCTGGGCCTGATCGTGAACCTGCTGGGCTGGCTGCCCGGCGTTACGCTGCGCGACGCGGTGATCGGCGCGATCGCCGGCTACCTCGTGCTGTGGCTGATCTACTGGGCGTTCAAGCTCGCGACCGGCAAGGAAGGCATGGGCTACGGCGACTTCAAGCTGCTGGCCGCGCTGGGCGCATGGATGGGCTGGAAAGCGCTGCTGCCCATCGTGCTGCTGTCGTCGGTGGTGGGCGCCGTGGTCGGCATCGTGCTGATCGTGCTGGCGCGCCGCGGCCGCGAGATTCCCATTCCCTTCGGCCCGTACCTCGCCGCCGCCGGCTTCATCATGATGATGCTCGGCGACCGGATCAAGGGGCTGCTGCCGCTCTGATGCGAGCCTTCAGCATCGGACTCACCGGGGGCATCGGCAGCGGCAAGAGCACGATCGCCGCGATGTTCCATCGCCGCGGCGCCGGCATCGTCGATGCCGACGCGCTGGTGCACGAAGTGATCGCGCCGGGCGGCGTCGCCATCCCGGCATTGCGTGAGGCGTTCGGCACGGCGGCGATCGCAGACGACGGCGGACTGGACCGCGCACGCATGCGCGCGCTGGCGTTCTCCGATCCGCAGGCGCGGCAGCGGCTCGAAGCCATCGTTCATCCGCAGGTGCGCGTGCTGAGCGACGAGCGCGCCGCGGCGCTGGCCGCAACCGCGCCGTACGTGATGTTCGTGATCCCGCTGCTGGTGGAATCCGGCAACTGGCGCGAGCGGGTGCGGCGCGTACTCGTCGTCGACTGCAGCGAGGCCACTCAGCTCGCACGTGTGTGTGCCCGCCCTGGCATGGACGCGGCCACCGCGCAGGCGATCATGCGCACGCAGGCAACGCGGCAGGCGAGGCTGGCGGCTGCCGACGACGTGCTGTTCAACGAAGCGCCGCTGGCGCAGCTCGAAGCCTGCGTCGCCGAGCTGCACGAGCGCTACGTCGCACTGGCGCGGGATAGCGGGCGCGGTTGAACGCCGCGCGGCCGCTCCGGAGGCGTTCAACGCCGCAGCGCAAAGCGCGAAGGCTCCGTGACCCGCGCGGCCATGCTGCAACGGCACCGCCGCGGCTGCGCGTTTTCAAGTGCCGCCTGTGTTATCTTCGAATGCACTCTCGTGCCTCCGAGTCCACGTGCCCAACTCGACCGACGGCCAGGTACTTTACGAGTACCCGTTCAGTGAACGGATACGTACGCTGCTGCGGATAGAGGATCTGTTCGACAAGCTGCTGTACTTCTGCGGCCAGCAGCATGCGTATTGCCACCACACCGCGCTGCTGACGCTGTTCGAGATCCTCGAAGTCACGTCGCGCGCCGACCTGAAGTCCGACCTGCTGCAGGAACTCGAGCGCCATCGGCAGACGCTGAACGCGCTGCGCAACAATCCGCAGGTGTCCGAATCCGCGCTGGCCTCGGTACTGGCCGACATCGAGCAGGCGCAGCAGGCGCTCAATGCCACCACCGGCAAAGCCGGCCAGCACATCCGCGACAACGAGTGGCTGATGAGCATCCGCAGCCGCGCGATCATCCCGGGCGGCACCTGCGAGTTCGACCTGCCGTCGTACCACGCGTGGCTGACGCGCGACCTGGAAAGCCGCACGCGCGACCTGCAGTCGTGGGTGCAGCCGATGATGCAGTTCCATTCGGCGCTGGGCATCGTGCTGAAACTGCTGCGCGAGACCGCGCACCGTAGCCGGCAGACGGCCGCGCAGGGCTCGTTCCAGCAGATGCTGCAGGGCCGCACCTATGCGCTGCTGCAGGTGCGCGTCGACGGATCGCTGAACGCGATCCCCGAGATCAGCGCCAACAAGTACATGCTGTGGATCCGCTTCACCACGCAGGACCGCGATCTGAAGCCGCGCTCGGTCGACCGCGACATTCCGTTCGAACTGGCGCTGTGCGCGTTCTAGGCGGATGGCCGGTCAGCGGACTAAGACCGTCAAGTGCCCGACCTGCGGGCAGCCGGCGCGCTGGGCCGACGACAACGCATTCCGGCCGTTCTGCAGCGAGCGCTGCAAGCTGATCGATCTGGGGGCGTGGGCGGCGGAGCGCTATGCAGTTGCAGGCGCGCCGCTGGATCCGATGGAAGCCTCCACGCAGGACGGCGCCGCGCCCGGCGAGTCGCCGAAGAACTGACCGAGGAACTAGCGCGGCGTCCAGGCCGCTCGTTGCAGCGCGATGCCATGCGCGCCGTGTGATTGCGCGACGGACAGTTCTGCGCCCGACAGCCCGCCTATCGCGTATAGCGGGATCGCGGTGCGCAGCGCCAGCTCGCCGAAACGATCCCAGCCCAGTACGGCACCGTCCGGATGCGACAGCGTCGCTGCCACCGGACCCAGCATCGCGTAGTCCAGGCCCAAAGCGGACGCGTGCGCGAGCTCTGCGGCGTCATGCACTGACGTGCCGACCCAGGGCAACAAAGGCCGCTGTGCTGTTACCACCAGGTCGCGCGACGTCAGATGCAGGCCGTCGGCCTGCGCCGCCCAATCGATCGGATGGCGGCTGCTGACCAGCAATTGCGCACCCACCGCGCGCGTCTGCGCCAGCGTTTCGACAAACAATGTTTGAGCAGCGCCGGCTTCGAGTTGCGGTTCACGGAACAGCAGTAGCCTCAAGCCGTCGGCCAGCCGCGCCCGCAGACGCTGCAGAAATCCGTCGACACCCAGCTCGAATGCGTTGCTGACGGCCAGCAGTTCCGGCAGTGCCAGCCAGCGCAGCACCGGAATGGTCGCCGGCAGCAGCGGCTGCGGCAGATCGTCCAGCGTGCAGAAGCGCAGCGCCTGGCCCTCTCGGGGATGCGGTTCACCGCGCCAGTCGCGCACGCGGCAGAAGTGCAGGCGCACGTGCGCATGTGGATACTCGAACTCACGCACCACCCACGGCAGCACCGCGCCGATGTGCACATCCAGCTCCTCGTGCAGCTCGCGTGCCAGCGCATGCGCGACGCTCTCGCCGGGCTCGAGCTTGCCGCCGGGAAACTCCCAGTAGTGCGCATAGGGCTTGCCGTCGGGCCGGCTCGCCAGCAGGAAGCGGCCATCGGCGCGCAGCAGCACGCCCACCGCGACGTCGACGATGGGGCGCGGCTTCATCGCAGGTTCGTCGCGGCCGCCCGCGCGTGCTGCCGCGTGCGACGCGGGCTCAGCGCCGGCCGCCACCGTGCGCCAGGAAGTGCCGGCCCGCGAAGTCACGCGCGAACTGCAGCGCGATGCGGCCCGAGCGCGAGCCGCGCTGCAGCGCGAACTGCAGCGCCTCGTTGTGGGCCGCGTCCTGCGCGGTCGGCGGCACGCCCAGTTCGGCCAGCCAGTGACGCACGATGTCCAGGTAGTCGTCCTGGCGGAACGGATAGAACGTCAGCCAGATGCCGAAGCGCTCCGACAGCGACACACGCTCCTCGACGGCCTCGCCCGGATGCACCTCGCCGTCTTCCTGGTGGTGCGCGGCAAGGTTGTCGCGCATGAACTCCGGCATCAGGTGGCGGCGGTTCGACGTGGCGTAGATCAGCACGTTGTCGGCGCGGCCCGCGACGGAGCCGTCCAGCGCGACCTTCAGTTCCTTGTAGCCCGCTTCGCTGGCGTCGAAGGACAGGTCGTCGCAGAACACGACGTAGCGTTCTTCGCGGTCCTCGAGCAGTGCCACGAGGTCCGCCAGGTCGACCAGATCGCGCTTGTCGACCTCGACCAGCCGCAACCCGTCGCCTGCATACGCGTGCAGGCAGGCACGGATCAGCGACGACTTGCCGGTGCCGCGCGCGCCGGTCAGCAGCACGTTGTTGGCCGGCAGTCCGCGCACGAACTGTTCGGTGTTGCGTCGAATCGTGTCCTTCTGCGCATCGACGTGGCGCAGGTCGTCGAAGGCGATCAGCGAAGGATGGGCGACCGGCTCCAGGTTGCCCTGCTCCATGCCCAGATAACGGCGCTTGCGCCAGCGGAACGCAATCGCACCCTCGGGCACCGCGACCGATGCCGGCGGCAGATGCGCGGCGATGCGCTGCAGCGCGTCGGCCAGCCGATCGAGTGCGGCAACCTCGGACGCGGCGGAGGCGCTCTTGCTCACGACCGGTAGTCCGCGTTGATCGACACGTAGTCGTGCGAGAAGTCCGTCGTCCACACCCGCGTGGACGCGGTGCCGCGGCCGAGCTTCAGGTGCACGACGATCTCGCTCTGCTTCATCACGCGCTGGCCGTCGGCTTCCTGGTAATCAGGATGACGCCCGCCGTCGCGTACCACCCACACGTCATCGAGATAAAGCTGCACGCGCGCCGGGTCGAGGTCCGCGATGCCGGCGTTGCCTACTGCGGCGAGGATACGGCCCAGGTTGGGATCAGACGCGAAGAACGCCGTCTTCACCAGCGGCGAATGAGCGACCGCATATGCGACCTGCGCGGCTTCCTGTGAATTGCCGGCTTCCTCGACCCGCACCTCGATGAACTTGGTTGCGCCCTCGCCATCGCGCACGATCGCCTGCGCCAGCGTGCGCGCGACGTCCGTCAGCGCACCGCGCAACGCGGGCAGCGCCGCATCGGCGGCGTCATCGATTGCCAAGGCGCCAGCGCCGGTGGCCATCACGACAAACGAATCATTGGTCGACGTATCGCCGTCGACGGTGATGCGATTGAAGGACGCGTCCGCCACCTCCTGCGTCAGCGCCTGCAGCAGCGGTTGCGGCACGCGGCAGTCCATCGCGACGAAGCCCAGCATCGTCGCCATGTCGGGCCGGATCATGCCGGCGCCCTTGGCGATGCCGGTGATGGTCACGCTGTGGCCGCCGATCTTCACGCGACGCGACACCGCCTTGGCGACGGTATCGGTGGTCATGATCGCCTCGGCCGCTTCCAGCCAATGATCGGCGGCCAGCGACTGCTGCGCGGCCGGCAGGCCGGCGATCAAGCGCTCGACCGGCAACGGTTCCATGATGACGCCGGTGGAAAACGGCAGCACGGCGGCGGCGGGGATGTCCAGCAGCCTGCCCACCGCATCGCAGGTGGCCCGCGCCGCCGCCAGCCCCGGCGCACCGGTGCCCGCATTCGCGTTGCCGGTGTTCACTACCAGCGCGCGGATGGCCCCGGCGATATGCCGGCGACACACCTGCACCGGCGCCGCCGCGAAGCGGTTGCGCGTGAACACGCCCGCGACCGTCGCCCCGGCGGCCAGCCGCAGCAGCAGCAGGTCCTTGCGGTTCGCCTTGCGGATGCCTGCCTCGGCCCAGCCCAACTCGACGCCGGCGACCGGCAGCAGGTCTTCGCGCCGCGGCGCGGGCAGGTTCACGGCCATCGGCGCTACGCTACGCGAGCTTGCCGTGGCACTGCTTGTACTTCTTGCCCGAGCCGCAGGGACAGGGATCGTTGCGGCCGATCTTGTCGCCGAAGCGCTTGAACGGCTGCGCCTTCGCGTCGGCCTCGTCCGGCACCGTCAGCGCGGCGACGTCGACCGGCTCCTCGCTGACCGCAGCCGCCATCTCGGCATGTTGCGCGCGCGCCAGCTCGGCGCGGCGCTCGCTCTCTTCCTCGATGCGCTGCTCGGCGGCCTGCGCCTCCTCCTGCGACTGGATGCGCACGTTCATCAGGACTTTCACGACGTCGGCGCGCACCCGGTCCAGCAGCGAGCCGAACAGTTCGAAGGCCTCGCGCTTGTACTCCTGCTTCGGCTGCTTCTGCGCGTAGCCGCGCAGGTGGATGCCCTGGCGCAGCGCGTCCAGGGCCGTCAGATGCTCGCGCCACGACTGGTCCAGCGTCTGCAGGATGATCGAGCGCTCGAAGCCGGCGAAGGCCTCCTTGCCGACGATCTCCACCTTGCCGTTGTAGGAGGCGTCGGCCGCCTCGAGGATCCGCTTCAGCAGCGCCTCGTCGTCGGTGGACTCGGCCTCGTCCAGCATCTGCTTCAGCGGCAGTTCGATGCCCCAGTCGGCCGCCAGCGCCGACTGCAGGCCGGCGATGTCCCACTGCTCCTCCACCGATTCCTCGGGCACGAAGCTCCTGAACATGTCGGTGAAGTAGCCGTGGCGCAGGCCGGTCACCATGTCGACCGTGTCCTCGGTCTCCAGGATCTGGTTGCGCAGCCGGTAGATCTCGCGGCGCTGGTCGTTGGAGACGTCGTCGTACTCCAGCAGCTGCTTGCGGATGTCGAAGTTGCGCGCCTCGACCTTCCTCTGCGCACTTTCGATCGACCGCGTGACCATGCCTGCCTCGATCGCCTCGCCTTCGGGCAGCTTCAGCCGGTCCATGATCGCCCGCATGCGGTCACCGGCGAAGATGCGCAGCAGCGGATCTTCCATCGACAGATAGAAGCGCGACGCGCCCGGGTCGCCCTGGCGGCCGGAACGCCCGCGCAGTTGGTTGTCAATGCGACGCGACTCGTGGCGCTCTGAGCCGATGATCTTCAGCCCCCCGGCGCCCACCACATGGTCGTGCAGCGACTGCCATTCGCTGCGCAGCTTGTCGGTGCGCTGCTGCTTCTCGGCTTCAGGCAGCACGCCGTCGACCTCCAGCAGCTGCACCTGCTTTTCCACGTTGCCGCCCAGCACGATGTCAGTGCCGCGGCCCGCCATGTTGGTGGCGATGGTGATCATCTTCGGGCGGCCGGCCTGCGCGACGATCTCGGCCTCGCGCGCATGCTGCTTGGCGTTCAGCACCTGGTGCGGCAGCTTTTCCTGCTTCAGCAGGTTCGACAGCAGCTCCGAGCTCTCGATGGAGGTCGTGCCCACCAGCGTCGGCTGGCCGCGCTCGTAGCAGTCCTTGATGTCATCGATGATCGCCGCGTACTTCTCCTTCAGCGTGCGATACACCTTGTCCTGCGCATCATTGCGGATCATCGGCCGGTGCGTCGGGATGACGACGGTTTCCAGCCGGTAGATCTCCTGGAATTCGTAGGCCTCGGTATCGGCCGTGCCCGTCATGCCCGCCAGCTTGCCGTACATGCGGAAGTAGTTCTGGAACGTGATGCTGGCGTAGGTCTGGTTCTCCGCCTGGATCTTCACGCCTTCCTTGGCTTCCACCGCCTGGTGCAGCCCCTCGGACCAGCGGCGGCCGGGCATCAGGCGCCCCGTGAACTCGTCGACGATGACGATCTCGCCGTTCTGCACCACGTACTGCTGATCGCGATGGAACAGCGTGTGCGCGCGCAGCGCGGCGTTCAGGTGGTGCATCAGGATGATGTTGCCCGGCGCATAGAGACTCTCGCCCTCGGCCAGCAGCCCCTGCTTCGACAGGATGCCCTCGAGCTTCTCGTGGCCGCCTTCCGAGATGTGCACCTGGTGCGCCTTCTCGTCCACCCAGTAGTCGCCTTCGCCCTTCTCCTCGGTCTGCCGCGTCAGCAGCGGCGGCACTACGTTGATGCGCTGGTACATCTCGGTGTGGTCCTCGGCGGGACCGGAGATGATCAGCGGCGTGCGCGCCTCGTCGATGAGGATCGAGTCCACCTCGTCGACGATCGCGTAGTGCAGCCCGCGCTGGCGGCGGTCCGCCACCGAATACTCCATGTTGTCGCGCAGGTAGTCGAAGCCGAACTCGTTGTTGGTGCCGTAGGTGATGTCGGCGGCGTACGCGGCCAGCTTGTCGGCCGTCGGCTGCTGCGTGAGGATCACGCCCACCGTCATGCCCAGGAAGGTGTAGACGCGGCCCATCCACTCCGAGTCGCGGCTCGCCAGGTAGTCGTTGACGGTGACGATGTGCACACCCTTGCCCGACAGCGCATTCAGGTAGGCGGGCAGCGTGGCGACCAGCGTCTTGCCCTCGCCCGTGCGCATTTCGGCGATCTTGCCGGAGTGCAGCACCATGCCGCCGACCAGTTGCACGTCGAAGTGGCGCATGCCCAGCGTGCGCTTCGCCGCCTCGCGCACGACGGCGAAGGCTTCGGGCAGCAGCTCATCCAGCGCAGTGCCGCCGGCCACGCGCTGGCGGAACTCGTCGGTCTTGGCGCGCAGCGCCTCGTCCGACAGCGCCGACATCTCGGGCTCCAGCGCGTTGATGCGCGCGACGTTGCGTTCGTAAGTCTTGAGCAGCCGGTCGTTGCGGCTGCCGAATATCTTGGTCAGGACACCGGAAATCATTCGGAATTCATTCGCAGACGGGGTCGCACTTGCGCATCGACGCCCAGTAGGAAAGTAGGTTTGCGCAAACACCGTAACGCGTTGCGCAAAAACGGAAATTATGTCACAGGGGGTCTGCGCCTTCGGCCCGCCGCCAGAGCCGCAAAGCGGTGAAAACCGCGGCGAATCCGCGGCTCGACGACCGGCCGCCGGCGCGCTGCAACGCTGACTAGTTGGGGGCCGCGCCGCCGGTGGCAAGGGGCCGCACGGCAGCGACCGGAGCGGTCGGCACGGCGGCCTGCTGCAGCGGATTTCCCTTGGCGAACAGGAACTTGGACGGGTTCTGAGCGACACCCTTCGAGTGCACCTCGAAGTGCAGGTGCGGGCCGGTGGAGCGGCCGGTGCTGCCCACCTCGGCGATCTTGTGGCCGCGCTTGACCAGTTCGCCTGCCGTCACCGTCAGCTTGCTGGCGTGCGCGTAGCGCGTCATCAGCTGGTTGCCGTGGTCGATCTCGACGACGTTGCCATAGACCGGGTGGAACTGCGCGGTGACGACGACGCCGCCGGCCGCCGCATGGATCGGCGTACCCACGGGCGCGGCGAAGTCGATGCCGTCGTGGCGCGCCATTTCGCCGGAGAACGGATCCGTGCGCCAGCCGAAGGCGGAGCCGATGTAGCCGTCGGCCACAGGTTTGCTGCCGGGCAGCAGCGCCTGGCGCACCTGATGCGCGCGCATCTCGGCTTCCACGACCGACAGGAAGTCGCTGCGCTGCTCGACGCTGCGCGTCAAGCCCTGCAGTTCGGCTTCTAGGTCGCTGATGCTCATCGCGCTGCTGGCCTGCGCCGGCGCACCGCCGCGGCCCGGCAGCGCAACCGGCAACTCCTTGAAACGGAATTCCTCGGGGCGGATGCCGGCGGCGCGTGCCACGCGCTCGCCCAGCACGTCCAGCCGCAGCAGCTGCGCCTGCACCTCGCCGAGCTGGCGCGCCATCGCCAGCACGTTGTCGCGCACGAACTGCTCCTTGCGCTCGGTCTGGTCGCGGGTGACGAAGGCTATAACATCGGACACGATGGGCAGCGGCATGACGCTGGCCGCGCGCACGGTCAGCAGGGAGACGACGGTGGACAGCACGAGGATGGCCGCGATCAGCAGCAGCGCCGCCGCGGCCAGGTGCCGGCGGCTCACGGTCAGCGTGCGCGCCCGTGACAACCGCTGGTCCACCAAGATGATCTGCACTGCCCTCTCCCCCTGCTGCTACCTTGCCCTGCCTGCCGGGCGCTCCCCCGCGCCGCGGCTCCCCCATGTCTGATGCGCGCTCCCTCAGCGCCGCGCTGCGCGAGGCGCCCGGGGCCACCGCACTGCTGGCGCGCTGCGAAGCTTCCGCGCGCATCGGCCGCCTGCTGCAGCCGCTGATGCGCCCGGTAGCACCGGGCCTGGACCTGATGGTCCCCGGCCGCTGCGAACTGCGCGACGGCGTGCTGTGGATCGCCGTGCAGTCTGCAGCCGAGTCCGCCAAGCTGCGTCAGTCTGCGCCCCGACTGCTGGCCGCGCTCGCTGCCGACGGATGCCAAGTCTACGAGTTGCGCACGCGGGTACAACCCGTCGCCACGTCTTACCCTGGAGAGGGGACGGATGAGGCCTCAAGTTCTGCGCAATCTCAACAAGGCCTGCCTTTTCCACCGATCAGTCGGCGGGCCGCGGACTCCGTCGCGGCCGCTGTCGCACCGATGCCGGAGTCCCCACTGCGCCGCGCGCTCGAGCGGCTGGCGCGCACGTTGAAGCGGCGCAGCACGGGAGGATCGTCGTAGCCGCCATCGCCGGCGGCCGCGAAGGTCAGGCAGGCTGGCCCTGCAACTGGAACGCGGCCGGCGCTTCGCGTTCGTCGTCGAAGCTCACCAGGTCCCACGCGGTTTCGTCGGCCACCAGCGCGCGCAGCAGGCGGTTGTTGATCGCGTGGCCGGACTTGTGGGCCGAATAGCTGGCGAGCAGCGGACGGCCCAGCGCCGACAGGTCGCCGATCGCGTCGAGGATCTTGTGCTTGGCGAACTCGTCGCCGGCGCGCAGCCCGTCGGTGTTCAGCACGCGGTACTCGTCCATGACGATGGCGTTCTCGAAGGTGCCGCCCATCGCCAGGCCGTTGGCGCGCAGCGCCTCCACCTCGTTGACGAAGCCGAAGGTGCGCGCGCGCGCCACTTCCTTCACGTACGAGTCATGCGCGAAGTCCACCTCCACCACCTGCTCGGTCGCATCGATGGCCGGATGGTTGAAGTCGATGGAAAAACGAAGGCGGTAGCCGAAGTGCGGCTCCAGCTTCGCCCACTTGTCGCCGTCGGCGATCTGCACCGGCTTCAGCACGCGCACGAAGCGGCGCGGCGCGTTCAGTTCCTCGATGCCCGCGGCCTGCAGCAGGAACACGAAGCTCGCGGCGCTGCCGTCCATGATCGGGATCTCGGGGGCATCGACGTCGATGTAGCAGTTGTCGATGCCCAGGCCTGACAGCGCGCTCATCAGGTGCTCGATGGTCGCGATGCGCACATCGCCGCGGCCGATGGTTGTGGCCATGCGCGTGTCCACCACCGCTTCCGGCGTCAGCCGGATGTCCACCGGCGGCTCCACGTCGACGCGACGGAACACGATGCCACTGTCGGCCGCGGCCGGGCGCAGCACCAGTTCCACCTTGGTGCCGCTGTGCAGGCCGATGCCGACGGTACGGGCGATCTGCTTCAGGGTGCGCTGTCTGAGCATAAGCGTCATTTTATCCGTGTCCGTGACCGTTCCGGCCTTGTGCGCCGCCGCTGGCGGGGGTGGCCCGCCGCGGTCAGAATCGGCGCTTCCCGCCTGATTGCCGACCCGTGACAGAACCCGATTCCGTGCATCCGCCACCCGCAAGCGCCGCTGCGCCGGCCGGGTCGCCATTCCCGCCGGTCCGCACTGTCACGGTGGCTGCGCCCTTCGCATGGCTGGCGCGCGGTGCGGCCGATCTGCGCCGTGCGCCGGCGGCCAGCCTCGCGTACGGCGCGATCTTCGCGCTGATGGGGCTGGCGATCGCCGTCGTATTCCGTCAGGCCTACCAATACACGTCGGCGCTGGTCGCCGGATTTCTGCTGCTCGGGCCGTTCCTGGCCACCGGCTTCTACGACATCAGCCGGCGGCTCGAGGCGGGCCAGCCCGCGCGCTTCGCCGACACCACCACCGCCTGGCGCGGCAACCTCGGCGCCTTCAGCCTGTTCGCGCTGGGACTCACCATCATCATGCTGATCTGGGCACGCGCATCGCTGGTGACCTTCGCGCTGTTCTTCTCCAGCGGCATGCCGACACTGGATCGGTTCATCGCGCAGGTGCTGAGCGTCGAGCATCTGGATTTCGTGCTGACCTACGTCGCCGTGGGCGCGCTGTTCGCGGCCATCGTGTTCGCAGTCAGCGTCGTGTCCGTGCCGATGATGCTGGACCGCGGCACCGACACCGTCGTCGCCGCGATCACCAGCGTGCGGGCGCTGTTCACCAACCCGCTGCCGCTGGCGATATGGGCGCTGCTGATCGTCGCGATCATCGGGCTGGGATTCGCCTCCGCCTTCATCGGCCTGGTGGTCGCGGTGCCGCTGATCGGTCATGCGACGTGGCATGCTTACAAGGACCTTGTCGCGCCGACAGCCAACGAAAATGGATTCCCGCTTGCGCGGGAATGACAAACAGTCCGCGGTGTCATCCCCGCGAAAGCGGGGATCCACCCTTCGTCCTCCTCAGTCCGCCTGCTTGCGCAGGAACGCCGGGATGTCGTAGCGGTCGGTGCCGCTTTCCTCCAGCGCCGACACCCGCTGCTGCGCGGCTTCGCGCGAGCGCCACACGGCGGGCGTGTCGAGGTGGCTGTAGTCCGAGCCCGCACCGTTGCCCTCCTTGTTCGTCACCATGATCGGTGCGTTGTCGGTGCCGGTGCGCACGACGGTGAACGGCGTCGTCTGCTTCTTCGCGGACGAGCGGCCCAGACCGGTCGCCACGACGGTCACGCGCAGCGCGTCGCCCATCGCCTCGTCGCACACCGTGCCGAAGATGACGGTTGCGTCCTCCGCGGCGAATGCGCGGATCGTGTTCATCACCTCGCGCGTCTCCTTCATCTTCAGCGACGACGACGCGGTGATGTTGACCAGCACGCCGCGCGCGTTCGACAGGTCCACGCCTTCCAGCAACGGGCTGGCGACCGCCTGCTCGGCGGCGATGCGCGCGCGGTCCAGCCCGGAGGCTGTCGCGGTGCCCATCATCGCCTTGCCATGCTCGCTCATCACGGTCTTCACGTCCTCGAAGTCGACGTTGACCAGGCCCGGCACGTTGATGATCTCGGCGATGCCCGCGCAGGCGTTGTGCAGCACGTCGTCGGCGGCGCGGAAGCAGTCAGCCATCTCGGCGTCCTCGCCCATCACCTCCTCGAGCTTGTTGTTGAGGATGACGATCAGCGAGTGCACGGACGATTCCAGCTCCATGAGACCCGCCTCGGCGACCTTGGCGCGCTTCGGCCCCTCGAACTCGAAGGGTTTCGACACCACCGCCACCGTCAGGATGTCGAGCTGCTTCGCGATCTCCGCCACCACCGGCGCCGCACCGGTGCCCGTGCCGCCGCCCATGCCCGCGGTGATGAACACCATGTGCGCACCGCGCAGCGCGTCGGCGATACGCTCGCGCGCTTCCTCGGCCGCCTGACGGCCGGCTTCGGGCCGGCTGCCCGCGCCCAGTCCGGTCTTGCCGAGCTGCAGCACGTTCTTCGACGAGGAGCGCGCCAGCGCCTGATGGTCGGTGTTCGCGCACACGAACTCCACGCCCTGCACGCCGCGGCGGATCATGTGCTCCACCGCGTTGCCGCCGGCGCCGCCCACGCCCACCACCTTGATGATCGTCCCTCGGGTTTCCGTTTCCAGTATCTCGAAATCCATGTGCATCGCTCCTTCAGTTTGACTGCCGCACCCATCGAGGCGCGCAAGGCCAAAAGCGCAACTGCATGGACGCGCTTGGCATTGCACGCTCGCCCTCTAAAAGTTGCCCACCACCCACTCCTTCATGCGTTTCAGCGTCGTCTTGAACGATCCGGTCTGCTGCGCGATCTTGCGGCCGCGCTGGCGTTGCGCATGCGCCTCGGCCAGCAGGCCCATCCCCGTCGCGAAACGCGGATTGCGCACGACGTCGGCGAGCGCGCCGTCGTAGTGCGGCCAGCCGATGCGCGCCGGCTTCAGGAACACGTCCTCGGCCAGTTCGGTCATGCCCGGCAGCAGGCTGGTGCCGCCGGTCAGCACGATGCCGGACGACAGCAGCTCCTCGTAGCCGGACTCGCGTATCACCTGCTGCGTCAGCGTGAACAGCTCCTCGACGCGCGGCTCGATGACGGCTGCCAGCGACTGGCGCGACAGCAGCCGCGGCCCGCGGTCGCCCAGTCCCGGGATCTCGATCTTCTCGTTGGGATCGGCCAGCACTTCCTTGGCCACGCCCCAGCGCAGCTTGATCTCCTCGGCATCCGGGATCGGCGTGCGCAGCGCCATCGCGATGTCGTTGGTGATCATGTCGCCGGCGATGGGGATGATCGCGGTATGGCGTATCGCGCCACCGGTGAAAATCGCGATGTCACTGGTGCCGCCGCCGATGTCGATCAGCGCGACGCCCAGTTCCTTCTCGTCGTTGGTCAGCACCGACAGCGACGAGGCCAGCGGCTGCAGGATCAGGTCCTGCACCTCCAGCCCGCAGCGGCGCACGCACTTGATGATGTTCTGCGCGGCGCTGACCGCACCGGTCACGATGTGCACGCGCACCTCGAGCCGCACGCCGCTCATGCCGATGGGCTCGCGGATGTCCTCCTGCCCGTCGACGATGAACTCCTGCGTCAGCACGTGCAGCACCTGCTGGTCGGTGGGGATGTTGATCGCCTTCGCCGTCTCGATGACGCGCGCGACGTCGCTGCCCGATACCTCCCTGTCCTTGATCGCGACCATGCCGCTGGAGTTGAAGCTCTTGATGTGCGAGCCCGCGATGCCGGTGAACGCTTCCTTGATCTGGCAGGCGGCCATCAACTCGGCCTCCTCCAGCGCGCGGCGTATCGACTGCACGGTCGACTCGATGTTGACGACCACGCCCTTGCGCAGGCCCTGCGACGCGGCCTGCCCCAGGCCGATCACCTGGAAGCGGCCATCGGGCAGCGCCTCGGCCACGGCCACCACCACCTTGGAGGTGCCGATGTCGAGTCCGACGATCAGGTCTTTGGTTTCGGTTCTCATCGTGGCGGGCTCGTCGGGGCTCGTTGTGACGTTTCCTTGCGCGCGGGCGCGGCGGCGACGCCGTTCGCGTAGCGTGCGTCGATGCGTTCGGGCATGCCGCCGATGCGCACCATCATCAGCGGATAGGCGGTGACCACGTCGGCCATACGGCGCTGCACGACATCCGGCGTATCGTCGCGGCCCAGCTCGATGCGTGTCGTCGCGTCGTCGGCGCGGGCGACCACCGACCACGAGCGGCGGTCGGACACCTCGACGCCGTCCACCGTCAGTGCAATCGGCGCGAGCTGCGCCGCGAAGTCGCGATAGCGGGCGGCGACAGAGCGCGCAGCATCGTCGGGGCCGGCGAATTCGGGCAGCGGACCGGAGACCTCGGCCTCCGCCACGTTGGCGACGAACAGCACCCCGGCATCCGACAGCAGCCGACCGTCCGCCCACGCGCCCAGCGCGCGGTGCTCGCGCAGCGTCACACTCAGGCGGTCCGGCCATACGCGCCGCACCGATGCCTGCGCCACCCACGGCACCGCTTCGAGCTGACGGCGGACCTCGTCGAGCCGCATCGTGAAATAGTTGCCACGGAGCCGACCCGCCAGTGCCGCGCGTATCGACGCGGCGGTCACGTGGCGCAGGTCGCCGTCGTCGGTCTCGCCGGTGCCGCGCACCTCGATCAGCTTGAAGTCGAAGGCCGGACGCTGCGCGATCCAGCGCGCGGCCGCCGTCAGCAGCAGCGCGGCGGCGATCAGCGCGCACAGCAGCGCCGCCGCGTTCATCCACGGCACGAATCTCACGGGATTCGCATCGCCTCGCGCCGTGCTCATGAAAAGCCTCCGCGCTTCGCGCTGCGGCGCGAGCGCCTTCGGAGCGGCCGTACGGCGCTCATTCGGCCCTCCTGTAGTCCAGCGTCGCCGTGCCGAGGATGCGCAGCACCAGGTCTTCGTAGCTGAGGCCGACGGCCTTCGCCGCTATCGGCACCAGCGAATGGCCGGTCATGCCGGGCGAGGTGTTCAGTTCCAGCAGGAAGGGTTCGCCGTTGTCGCGCAGCATCACGTCGACGCGGCCCCAGCCGCGGGCACCCAGCGCGCGGTAGGCCTGCACGCACAGCGCCGAGATCTGCGCGGCCAGCGCAGTGTCGATGGGGGCCGGGCACAGGTACTTGGTGTCGTCGCTGAAGTACTTGCTGTGGTAGTCGTAGTTCGCGCCGGGAGCGCGGATCTCGATCAGCGGCAGTGCCTCGGCCGACGCCCCTTCGCCGAGGATCGCGCAGGTGAGCTCGCGGCCCGCGATCAACTGCTCGATCAGCACGGTGTCGTCGTATTGCACGGCGGCCTCGAAGGCCAGCGCCAGCTCGTTGCGGTCGTGGCTGGTGACCTTCGTGATGCCGATGGTCGAGCCCTCGTGCGACGGCTTGACGATCAGCCGGTCGCCCAGTTCGGCGACGATCCGCATCCAGTCCGTGTCCGCTCGGCCCAGCCGGTGCAGCGGCATCGGCAGACCCACCTGATGCCAGATCTGCTTGGTCGTGTGCTTGTCCATCGCGTTGGCGGATGCCTGCACGCCGCTGCCGGTGTACGGCACCTGCAGTGTTTCCAGCACACCCTGGATCGTCCCATCCTCGCCGCCACGGCCGTGCAGCGCAATGAATACGCGGTCAAAGCGCGCCGCCTCCAGTTCGGCCAGGCTCTGCCGACCGGGATCGAAGGCGTGCGCGTCGACGCCGCGCGCCAGCAGCGCATTGAGCACGCCGGTGCCGGACATCATCGACACCTCGCGCTCGGACGAACGACCGCCGAACAGCACGCCGACCTTGCCGAAGTGCAAGTAAGCCTCCGCGCTGCGCGCTGCGGCGCGAGCTTGCTTGGGACGGCCCGGCGCTGCGCTCATTCGCCCCCCGTCCCCGCCAGCTTCGCCGGCACCTGGCCGATGGAACCAGCGCCCATCGTGATCACCACGTCGCCGTCGTGCGCCACGTCGCCCAGCACCGCCGGCAACTCGTCGACGGCCTCGACGAACACCGGCTCGACCTTGCCGGCCACGCGCAGCGCGCGTGCCAGCGCACGGCCGTCGGCGGCAACGATGGGCGCCTCGCCGGCTGCATAGACCTCGGCCAGCAGCACGGCATCCGCCGTCGACAGCACCTTCACGAAATCCTCGAAGCAGTCGCGCGTGCGCGTGTAGCGGTGCGGCTGGAACGCCAGTACCAGGCGGCGGCCCGGATATGCGCCGCGCGCCGCGGCGATGGTCGCGGCCATCTCCACCGGGTGGTGGCCGTAGTCGTCGATCAGCGTGTAGGCGCCGCCGCCCGGCAGCGCGACGTCGCCGTGGCGCGCGAAGCGTCGGCCCACGCCGGTGAAGCCCGCCAGCGCCTCGACGATCGCCGCGTCGGCGACACCCAGTTCGGTGCCCACTGCGACAGCCGCCAGCGCGTTCGCTACGTTGTGCAGTCCCGGTAGATTGAGTTGCACCGGCAGCGGCGCCTGGCCTTCGCGCAGCACCGTGAAACGCATCGACGTGCCATCGGCCACCGCGTCCACCGCGCGCACCTGCGCCTCGGCCGCGAAGCCATAGCTCAGCACCGGCTTAGACACGAACGGCAGGATGTCGCGCACGTGCGCGTCGTCGATGCACAGCACGGCCGAGCCGTAGAACGGCAGGTGGCCGAGGAATTCGATGAACGCCTGCTTCAGCCGCGAGAAGTCGTGGCCGTAGGTGTCCATGTGGTCGTTGTCGATGTTGGTGACCACGGCGATCACCGGCATCAGGTTCAGGAACGACGCGTCGGACTCGTCGGCCTCCACGACGATGTATTCGCCGCTGCCCAGCCGCGCGTGCGAGCCGGCCGAATTCAGCCGCCCGCCGATCACGAACGTGGGATCCAGCCCGCCGGCAGCCAGCACGCTGGCAACCAGGCTGGTGGTCGTGGTCTTGCCGTGCGTGCCGGCGATCGCGACGCCCTGCTTCAGCCGCATCAACTCGGCCAGCATCACCGCGCGCGGCACCACCGGAATGCGCTGTGCGCGCGCCGCCATCACCTCCGGATTGCCGTGCGACACGGCGGTGGACACGACGACCGCATCGGCGCCGGCGATGTTCGCCGCATCGTGTCCCTGCATCACGCGCGCGCCCAGCCGTTCCAGCCGGCGCGTGACCGCGCTGCTCGCCAGGTCCGAGCCGCTGACGCGATAGCCCAGCGTCAGCAGCACTTCGGCGATGCCGCTCATTCCCGAGCCGCCGATGCCGACGAAGTGGATGTGCTTGACCGCATGCTTCATGCGGCTACCTTCTCGATGACTGCAGCAACTGTGTCAGTTGCGTCCGAGCGTCCCAGCGCGCGCGCGGCACGAGCGATGTCCAGCAGGCGCTGTCGTGTCAGGCCATCCAGTTCGTGCGCCAGGCGCTGCAGCGTTAGTTCGCTCTGCGGCAGATGCAACGCGGCGCCGCGCTGCGCGAGGAAATCGGCGTTGCCCCGCTGGTGCTGCGTGGTCTTCGCCAGCAGCGGCACCAGGATGGCCGCGATGCCGGCAGCCGCGAGTTCCGCGACCGTGATCGCGCCGGCGCGGCACAGCACGACGTCGGCCTGTGCGTAGCGCGCGGCGATGTCGTCGATGAAGGGCACGATGTCGGCTGTCACGCCGGCCGAGGCGTAGGCCGCGCGCACCGCATCCACGTGCTTCGCGCCGCATTGGTGGACGACCAGCGGACGGCGCTCCGGCGGCAGCAGCGCCAGCGCGGCCGGCACTGTTTCGTTCAGCACCTGCGCGCCCAGGCTGCCGCCCACTACCAGCAGCGTCAGTGCGCCGCTGCGCCCGGCATAGCGCTGGTCGGGGGGTGCGATAGCCGCGATGGCGGCACGCACGGGATTGCCGGTGACCAACCCCTTGTCGCCGGCCGCCCTCGCGGCGCTACCGTCGAAGCCGCACAGCACCCCCGACGCGAGCGGCATCAGCGCCTTCGTCGACAGCAGCGTATCGGCGTCCGAGTTCATCAGCACCAGCGGCAGGCCCAGCGTGCCGGCCGCCATGCCTACCGGCACCGCAACGTAGCCGCCAGTTGAGAACACCACCCTGGGTGCGCGCGCGCGCAACAGCCGGCGCGCCTGCCAGAACGCGCGCAGCAGCAGGAAGCCGCCGAAGGCCAGTGTCTTCAACCCCTTGCCGCGCAGCCCGCTGAAATCGATGGCGTCGAAGGCGATGTCGTGCCGCTCAACCAGGCCGCGCTCCATGCCGACGTGCGTGCCCAGCCAGCTCACCGACCAGCCGCGCTGGCGCAGCGTCTCGGCCACCGCGAGCCCCGGCATCACATGGCCGCCCGTTCCCGCCGCCGCCACGACCAGATGCTTCATGAAGCCTCCGCGCTGCGCGCTGCGGCGCGAGCTTGCTCGGGACGGCCCAGCGCTGCGCTCATGCGCGGCCCCCCCGCATCAGCACCCGGTTTTCGCGATCCACGCGCAGCAGCAGCGCCAGCGCGACCAGCGTCGACAGCAGCGCCGAGCCGCCGTAGCTCATCAGCGGCAGCGTCAGACCCTTGGTCGGCAACAGCCCGGTGGCCACGCCTGCATTGATGAACGCCTGCACGCCGATCCACAGGCCCACGCCCTGCGCGACCAGGCCGGCGAAGGTGCGCTCGAGCGCCACCGCCTGCCGGCCGATCTCGAACGCGCGCTTGACCAGCCAGTAGAACAGCACGACGACGGTCAACACACCGATCAGACCCAACTCCTCGCCCAGCACCGCGAGAATGAAATCCGTGTGCGCCTCCGGCAGGTAGTGCAGCTTCTCCACGCTGCCGCCCAGGCCCACGCCGAACCACTCGCCGCGGCCGAAGGCGATCAGCGAATGCGACAGCTGATAGGCCTTGCCCAGCGCGTTCGCCTCGGACCACGGATCCAGGTACGCGAAGATGCGGTCGCGCCGCCATGGCGACAGCCAGATCACGGCGACGAACACCAGTGCCAGCGCGCCGCTGATGCCCGCGAACAGTTTCCCGTTGACGCCGCCCAGGAACAGGATGCCCATGGCGATCGCAACGATGACGCCGAAGGCGCCGAGATCCGGTTGCAGCAGCAGCAGCACGCCGACCATCCCCATGACCACCGCCATCGGCAGGAAGCCCTTGCCGAAGTGATGCATGTAGTCCTGCTTGCGCACGGTGAAGCTTGCCGCGTACAGCACGCACGCGACCTTCATCAGCTCCGACGGCTGCAGATTCAGAAGGCCCAGCGGGATCCAGCGCTTCGCGCCGTTCACGCCCTTGCCTACACCCGGGATCAGCACGACCACCAGCAATACCAGCGCCAGCGCGAACACGAAGGGCGCGAGCCGCTGCCACGTAGCCATGGGCACCTGGAACACCGCGACGGCCGCCGCGAATGCGATGCTCAGCGCCAGCAGATGGCGCATCAGGAAATACGTGGGCCCGACGTCGAAGCGCGGCGAATCAGCCAGCGAGATCGACGCCGAATACACCATGACGGTGCCGATCATGATCAGCGCGGCGACGACGGCTATCAGCGTACGGTCCACCACGCGCAGTGCCACGTTGCGCGCGGCCACCGACGCGCCGCCCAGACCGGCTAGCGCCATCACCGATCCGCTGGGACTGAATGCGGGCTCGCGGCGCCCACGCTGACGCCGCTCGGCGTCCGGACGCAGCGCGGCGATCCACGTTGTCAGCATGGCTGCCCCGCTTCGGCCGCCAGCTCGCGCACCGCGTCGACGAAGACCTCGGCGCGGTGCTTGTAGCTGCTGAACATGTCGAGGCTCGCGCAGGCCGGCGACAGCAGCACCGCGTCGCCGGGCCGCGCGGCCTGCGCGGCAAGCTGCACCGCCTGCGGCAGCGAATCCGCGGCCAGCAGCGGCGCACCTGCATCGCGCAGCGCCGTGCGAATGACCGACGCGTCGCGGCCGATCAGCACGACGGCGCGCGCATGCCGTGCGACCGGCGCGGCCAGCGGACCGAAGTCCTGGCCCTTGCCGTCGCCGCCCAGGATCACGACCAGCTTGCGGCCTTCCGCACCGAGACCATCCAGCGCAGCGACGGTCGCGCCGACGTTGGTGCCCTTGCTGTCGTCCACGTACTCGACGCCGGCCAGCGTGACCACCGGTTCGACGCGATGCGGCTCGCCGGCGTACTCGCGCAGCGCGTGCAGCATCGGCGCCAGCGGCAGGCCGATCGCACGCGCCAGCGCCAGCGCTGCCAGCGCGTTCAGCGCGTTGTGGCGGCCGCGGATGCGCAACGCGTCGGCCGGCATCAGGCGATGCACGTGGATCTCCACCGGCGCAGGCGGCTGGGCGGCGGCTGCCTTGCGTTTGCGCTGCGGCGGGCTCAGGTTCTCGGCCCACGCCAGCCAAGTGATGCCGCCCTCTTCCTGCAGTCCGTAGCTGTCCGGCCCATGCGGCGCATCGACTCCAAACGTGATGACGCTCGCCTTCGCAGCGGCCGACGACTGCACCATCGCGGCCACCAGCGCGTCGTCGCGGTTCAGCACGCGCACGGTGCGCGGCGCGAAGATGCGCTCCTTCGCCGCGATGTACGCGGCCAGGTCGCCGTGCCAGTCGAGATGGTCCTGCGTGACGTTCAGCACCGCGGCTGCGTCGCACACGAGGCTGCGAGTGGTCGCAAGCTGGAAGCTGGACAACTCCAGCACCCAGACGTCGGGCAGCGTGCCCGCGTCCAGCCGCGCCGCGAGTTCGTCCAGCGCGCTGGGCGAGATGTTGCCGGCCACGGCCACGCTGCGGCCGGACTGCCCGACCATCAGCCCGGCGAGCCGCGTCACCGTCGTCTTGCCGTTGGTGCCGGTGACGCCGAGCAGCTGCGGCGCGTAGCCGCGCTCGTCCTTCAGTCGCGCGAGCTCGCGCGCGAACAGCTCGATGTCGCCGGCGACGTCGATGCCGAGCTTGCGCGCGACGGCGACCAGCGGCGCAGCGGCTGAATGCGTCGGCGACAGGCCGGGCGACAGCGCAAGCAGCGCAACGTCATCCAGCAGCGTCTCGCGCAGGTCGCCACCCTGGAACTCCGCGTCCGGACATTCGGTTTGCAGCGCGGCGAGTTGCGGTGGCTCCGCACGCGTGTCGGCGACGCGCAGCGCCCAGCCCTGACGCGCGAGCCAGCGCGCCATCGCGAGGCCACTTTCGCCGAGTCCAAGGATCAGTGCGCGCTGCATCGCCCCGGCCTCACCGGATCTTCAGCGTGGACAGACCGACCAGCACCAGCATCATGCTGATGATCCAGAACCGCACGACGACCTGCGTCTCCTTCCACCCCGACAGCTCGAAGTGGTGGTGCAGCGGCGCCATGCGGAAGATGCGGCGCCCCTTGGTCCAGCGGAAGAACGCGACCTGCATCATCACCGACACGGTCTCGACCACGAACACGCCGCCCATGATGAACAGCACGATCTCCTGCCGCGTGATCACCGCGATGGTGCCCAGCGCGCCGCCCAGCGCCAGCGCGCCCACGTCGCCCATGAAGACTTCCGCTGGATAAGCGTTGAACCACAGGAACGCCAGCCCCGCACCGGCAATCGCGCCGCAGATGATCACCAGCTCGCCGGCTCCCGGGATGTACGGGAACAGCAGGTAACGCGCGAAGTCCGCGCGGCCGACGACGTAGGCGAACACGCCGAGCGCCGCGCCCACCATCACCGTCGGCATGATGGCCAGGCCATCCAGCCCGTCGGTGAGATTCACCGCGTTGCTGGTGCCGACAATGACCAGATACGACAGCACGATGAAGCCGAACACGCCCAGCGGATAGGCGACGTTCTTGAAGAACGGCACCAGCAGATCGGAGCGCGGCGGCAGGTCGATGTAGAAGCCCTGCTGCACCCACTGCAGCATCAGCTCCAGCACCTTGTCGTTGGACGGTGCGGCGATCGCGAAGGCCAGGTAGAACGCTGCTCCCAGACCGATCAGCGACTGCCAGAAGTACTTCTCCTTCGCGCTCATGCCCCTGGGATTGCGGTGCACGACCTTGCGGTAGTCGTCGACCCAGCCGATCCAGCCGAAACCCAGCGTGACGATCAGCACCACCCAGATGAAGCGGTTCGACAGGTCGGCCCACAGCAGCGTCGTGATGCCGATGGAGATCAGGATCAGCGCGCCGCCCATCGTCGGCGTGCCCGTCTTGGTCAGGTGCGTCTGCGGGCCGTCGCTGCGCACCGCCTGGCCGATCTTCAGCTCCGCCAGCCTGCGGATCACGCGCGGCCCGGCCAGCAGTCCGATCAGCATCGCGGTGGCCGCCGCCAGCACGGCGCGCAGCGTCAGGTACGAGAAGACGTTGAAGCCGCGGATGTCCTGCGCCAGCCATTCGGTGAGCTCCAGCAGCATCAGTGGGCCTCGTCCGCGCCGGGATCCGCGTTCTTTGCGCTGCCGGCCAGCGCCTGCACCACGCGTTCCATCTTCATGAAGCGCGAGCCCTTGACCAGCACCGTGCCCTGCGTGCCGATGCTTGCGCGCAGCGCCGCCAGCAGCTGCTCCACGTCGCCGAAGTGCATCGCACCGGGTCCGAACGCTTCGACGGCGTGCTTGCCCAGTGCGCCCAGCGCATACAGTGCGTCGATGCCGCGCTCGCGCGCGTACGCGCCGATCTCGCGATGGAACTCGGGACCGCGCTCGCCGACCTCGCCCATGTCGCCCAGCACCAGCAGCCGCGGCGCCGGTTCGCCGGCCAGCACCGTGATGGCCGCGCGCACCGAATCGGGATTGGCGTTGTAGGTGTCGTCGACCAGCACCGCGCCGGCGGCCGTGCGCTGCCGCACACCGCGCCCTGCGACGGGACGGAACGCTGCGAGCCCCGCGGCGATCGCGCGCGGCTCGATACCGATGGCGAACGCGCACGCGGCCGCGGCCAGCGCATTGCGCACGTTGTGCTCGCCGCTGACCGCCAGCGCCACCTCGACCACGCCGTCCGGTGTGGCCATCGACACCTGCGCGCCGCCCGGCGCGGGCGTCCATGTCGCAGTCACCACTGCGTAGGCCTCCAGCGCGAAGTCGACGACGCGGCGCGTGCCGGCCAGCTTGCGCCAGATCGCCACGCAGGCGTCGTCGGCCGGGAACACCGCGACGCCGTCGTCCGACAGCGGCAGTGCCGCGATCACCTCGCCATTTTCCTGCGCGGTGGCCTCCACCGATTGCATGAACTCCTGGTGCTCGCGCTGCGCGTTGTTGACCAGCGCGACGGTGGGCCGCACCCAGTCGGCGAGCAGCGCGATCTCGCCGGGATGGTTCATTCCCAGCTCGAACACCGCTGCCTTGTGCTGGCGCGTCAGCTGCCACAGCATCAGCGGCACGCCGATGTCGTTGTTCAGGTTGCCGCGCGTCGCGAGCCGCGCCTTCTCGCCGAAGGCCTGCGCGAGGATCGCCGCGATCATCTGCGTGACGGTGGTCTTGCCGTTGCTGCCGGTCACCGCGATGACCGGCAGGCTGAAGCGCGCGCGCCACTGCGCGGCGCCTTCGCCCAGCGCGCGGCGCGCGTCGGCGACGATGATCTGCGGCACCTGGACGGGCAGCTCGCGCTCGACCAGCAGCGCGGCGGCGCCGCGCTCGACGGCCGTCTGTATGTAGTCGTGGCCGTCGAAGCGTTCGCCGCGTAATGCTACGAAGAGAGCTCCCGGCGCCAGCGTGCGCGTGTCGGTGGATACGCTTGAAAAGCCTGCACGCGCGTCACCGATCGCCTGCTGCGCACCCACGGCGCGCGCCAGTTCACCGACGCTCATCAGCGCTGCGCCTTCGGCCGGCCTCATGCCGCCCTCGCCATCAGCGCCGTGCGCGCGTGCTCGATGTCGGAGAATGCGCGGCGTTCGCGGCCGACGATCTGGTAATCCTCGTGGCCCTTGCCGGCGATCAGCACGACGTCGGCGGCGCCGGCGCGTGCGACTGCCGTCGCGATCGCGCAGGCGCGATCGACCTCGCGCAGCAGCTCGCGCGCCGCGCCGGCGCCGGCAGCGACCTGCGCGACGATGGCCTCGGGATCCTCGCTGCGCGGATTGTCGCTGGTGACGACGACGACATCCGCGCCCACCGCCGCGGCCGCGCCCATCGGCGCGCGCTTGCCGGGATCGCGGTCGCCGCCGGCACCGAACACCACCCACAGCCGCCCGGCGCGCGCCTGCACCAGCGGCCGCAGCGCGGCCAGCGCCTGCGTCAGCGCGTCGGGCGTGTGGGCGTAGTCGACGACGACCAGCGGGGCGCCCGGCGCCGCCATGCGCTGCATGCGCCCCGGCGGCGGCACGAGCTGCGGCAGCATGGCCGCTGCCGCACCGACGTCCATGCCGCAGGCCAGCGCCACACCCGTCACTGCCAGCAGGTTCGCGACGTTGAAGTGCCCGACCAGCGGGACTTCGACCGCATGCACCTGCCCGTTTGCGCGCAGCTCGAAGGCCAGCCCGTCCGCGGTGGCGCGTATCGCGTGCGCGGTCACTCGCGGTGCGATCGCGCAGAGCTGCGCGGACGCGCCGACGCTGTAGCCGATGATGGCCGGCCGCTGCGCCACGGGCCGCTGCTGCAGCCGCTCGGCCAGCCGGCGCCCCGCCGCGTCGTCCAGGTTGATGACCGCGTGAGCCAGCCCCGGCCAGTCGAACAGCTGCGCCTTCGCCGCCTCGTAGCGCTGCATCGTGCCGTGAACGTCCAGGTGATCGCGCGTCAGGTTGGTGAACACCGCGACGTCGAAATGCATGCCGTCGACGCGGTGTTGCGCCAGGCCGATGGACGACACCTCCATCGCCACCGCCTGGGCACCGGCGTCGCGCAGCGCGTGCAGTTCGCGCTGCAACGAGACCGCGTCCGGCGTAGTCAGCTCGCTTGCGGCGAGTTCTCCAGGGAAGCCGATGCCAACGGTGCCCACGACCGCGCAGCGCCGGCCCGCATGCGACAGCAGTTGCGCGACCCACTGACTGCACGAGGTCTTGCCGTTGGTTCCGGTGACGGCGATGGTCGTGATCTGCGCGCTGGGATCGCCGTAGAAGTCGGCTGCCAGCGCACCCAGTTCGTCGCGCAGGCCGGCGACCGCGCGCACCGGGACTGGCTGCTCGGCGTCGATCCAGCCGTCGGCGTCGACCAGCGCGGCGGCGGCACCGCGTTCGATCGCGTCGTGCAGATGGTCGCGCCCATCGGTGCGTGCACCGGGCACCGCGACGAACACGTCGCCGCGCTGCACGCCGCGGCTGTCGAGCCGCAGATCGCCGCGCGGCGCCAGCGTTCCGAGCCAGGCCAATGCTTCGCGCACGCCGCCCGCGGCTGCAGTCGCCGCTGTGGTACGAGCCTCCGCGCCCCGCGCTGCGGCGCGAGCTTGCTTGGGGCGCCTCGTGGCAGCGCTCATTGCGGAGGCACCGCCTGCAGCAACGGCGCTGCACTCGCCGGCTGACGCAGCGCCAGCAGCGACTTGGGCTCTTCCAGCGGCCCGTCGGGCGCCACCTGCAGCGTGCGCAGCGACGCGGCGGCGATCTGTGCGAAGGCGGGCGCGGCCACCAGCCCGCCGTAGTACAGGTCGCTGGACGGTTCGTCGATCATCACCGCGATGACCACGCGCGGATCGGACACCGGCGCGAAGCCGACGAACGACGACACGTACTCGCGCACGTACTGGCCATTTCTGATCTTGCGCGCGGTGCCGGTCTTGCCGGCCACGCGATAGCCGGCGATGCGCGCGGCGGGCGCGGTGCCGCCTTCGGCCACCGCCATTTCCAGCATGCGGCGCATCGCGCGCGCGGTCTCCGGCGACAGCACGCGCACCGCGGGCGGCGGCGCATCGACGCGGGTCAGCGTCAGCGGCACCATCTCGCCATCGCGCGCCAGCACCGAGTACGCGCGCGCGAGTTGCATCAGCGTCACCGACACGCCGTGACCGTAGGAGATCGTCGCCTGCTCGATGGGCCGCCAGCTCTTTGCGGGTCGCAGGCGGCCCGCCACCGCACCGGGAAATCCCAGTCGCGGGGCCTGGCCGAAACCAAAGGCTGTGTAGCTGTCCCACAGCGCCTGCGCGGGCAGCTCCAGCGCGATCTTCGCGGTGCCGATGTTGCTGGACTTGGCGACCACCTCTTCGACGGTCAGCACGCCGTGCGGATGCGCGTCGCCGATGGTGCGGTCGCCGATGGTCATGCGCCCCGGCGCGGTCTGGATGCGCGTGTCGGGCCGCACCTTGCCCAGATCCATCGCGGCGGCCACCGCGAAGGGCTTCATCGTCGAGCCGGGCTCGAAGGTGTCGGTGATCACGCGGTTGCGGATCGCGTCGCCCGACAGCCGTCCGCGCAGGTTCGGATCGAAGGTCGGCCAGTTGGCCAGCGCCAGCACTTCGCCGGTGTGCACGTCCAGCACCAGCGCGGCGCCGGCCTTCGCGTTGTGCTTGTCGACGGCTGCCTTCAACGCGGAGAACGCGATGTACTGCACGCGGCTGTCGATGGACAGCGCCAGATCGCGGCCATCCCCCGGCTCGCGCAGCCACACGTCGTCGACGATGCGACCCAGCCGGTCCTTGATCACGCGACGGCTGCCGGAGCGCCCCGCGAGCTGCGACTCGTACGCGAGTTCGATGCCTTCCTGGCCGCGATCCTCCACGTTGGTGAAACCCACCACGTGCGCGCTGGTCGGTCCCTCCGGATAGTGACGCTTGAACTCGCGGCTCGAATGGATGCCGGCGATCTTCAGCGCGGCGATGCGCTCGGCGACCTCGACGTCGACCTGGCGGCGCAGGTAGACGAAGCTCTTGTCCTCCGCCAGCCGGCGGCGCAGGTCGGCGACGTTCAGGTCCAGCAGCTTCGCGAGCTGTGCGAGCTGCGCCGCGTTCGTTTCCACGTCCTCGGGGATCGCCCACACCGCGCGAGCGGGCACCGACGACGCGAGCACCACGCCGTTGCGATCCGTCACGCGGCCGCGCGTGGCGGGGATCTCCAGCGTCCGCGCATAACGCGCCTCGCCCTGGCGCTGCAGGAACTGCGTGCTGACGCCGCCCATCAGATAGAACGCGCGCCCGCCCAGCGCGACGAAGGCGACGAACAGCGTGAACAGCAGCAGCTTCGAACGCCACGCCGGCAGCGCCACCGTCAGCAGCGGATTCGCGGCTGCCGCCGTGCGCTCGCGGCGCGTGCCGCCGGATGAACGTGAGCCCGCGCGTTCGGAACCGCCACGCGCCGCCCCCGTGCCGCGCTCGGCCGCGCGTGCGGGGGACTTCACTTGCGCGCTCCCGGCGCCAGCGGCGCCGCGGCACTGGCCTCCGGCAGGTTCAGGTAGACCGTGTGACCCGGCTCCACCGCGCGAAAGCCCAGCTTCACGGCGGCACGCTCGACGGCCGCCGGCTGTGCGAGCCGCGCCTGATCGATGGTCAGACGTTCGTAGTCGACGTCGAGTTGTCGCGCCTCCTGCTGCGCGCGCTCCAGATCGACGAACAGCGACCGCGTGCGGTGCTGCGCAGTGACCAGCCCCAGCGCAGAGGCGAACAGCAGCAGCGCAACGACGACCATCAGCCCGCGGCGGATCATCGAAGAGCCTGCGCGCTGCGCGCTGCGGCGCGAGCTTGCTTGAGACGGCTCGGCCCTGCGCTCATGCGCCCTCCCGCCATGGTGCCGCCGTGCGCTCGGCCACGCGCATCACTGCCGAGCGCGCGCGCGGGTTCGTGGCGACCTCCGCGTCGTCGGCGCGCACGCGCGCGACGGCCGCGAGGCGCGGCGGCGGCAGCTGGTCCGCGCGCAGGGGCAGCGCGCGCGCGCCGGGCTGTGCGCGTTCCGGGTGCGCATGCGCATCGATGAAGCGCTTGACGATGCGATCCTCCAGCGAGTGGAAGCTGATGACCACCAGTCGCCCGCCGGGCCGCAGCATGCGCGCCGATTGATCGAGGGCTAGCGCCAATTCCTCAAGCTCTTGATTGACGTGAATCCGTAAAGCCTGAAAGCTCCGCGTGGCCGGATGCTGGGCCCCGTCCGCGCGGCTCTTGCCGGGGATCGCGCCTGCCACGACCGCGGCAAGGTCCCCGGTGCTGGCGATCGGCCGCCCAGCCTCGCGGCGAGCCACAATCGCCTTTGCAATCGATGCAGCAAACCGTTCTTCCCCATAGTCGCGGATCACCCTGGTGAGTTCAGCGGTCGACGCACGAGCCAGCCATTGCGCGGCCGTCTCGCCGCAGCTCGTGTCCATGCGCATGTCCAATGGCGCGTCGCCGCGCCACGAGAAACCACGCTCCACGGCGTCGATCTGCGGCGACGACACGCCGAGGTCCATCAGTACGCCGTCCAGCTGCGTGACCCCTCGCGCCGCCAGCGTCGCCTGCAGGCGTGAAAAGGCCGTGTGCTCGATGTGAAAGCGCGCATCGCTGAGCTGCGCCGCGGCCGCTACCGCAGCCGGATCGCGGTCCAGCGCGATCAGCCGTCCCTGTGGCGCGAGCCGTTGCAGGATCAGCTGCGAGTGCCCGCCGCGGCCGAAGGTCGCGTCCACGTAGGTGCCCGCGGGGTCGGTCACCAGATGCGTGACGGCAGGCAGCGCGAGGACCGTGCGATGCGCGCGCGCCGACTCTGAGGGCGACGAGGTCATCCACCGTCAGAACGTGAAACCCGCGGCGGCATCCGGCAGCCCGTCGGCCAGGGCCTGGCGCTCGTGCTCGGCCAGGCGCGCAGCGTCCCACAGTTCGAAGTGCGCGCCCATGCCCAGCAGCATCACGTCGCGCTCCAGTCCCGCGGCGCTGCGCAGTTCAACGGCGACCAGCACACGGCCCGCGCTGTCCAGATCGATGTCCGCCGCATTGCCCAGCAGCAGCCGCTGCAGCGCGCGCGCCGAGTACGGAAGCTGCGCGATCTGCTGGCGCCGCGCCTCCCATTCCGGGCGCGGATAGACCAGCAGGCAGCCGTCGGGGTGGCGCGTCAGCGTCAGGCGGCCGTCGCAGCTCGCGGTCAGCGCGTCGCGATGCCGCGTGGGCATCGACAGGCGACCCTTGCCGTCCAGCGTCAGTTGCGCAGCGCCCTGGAACATCCCCTCACAGCGGCAAGTCGAGGATCCACTTCGTCTTCAAGCGAAGCGAACACTAACTAGCCCACTGTCTCCCACTATTTCACACGGGGCGCCACTGTATCCCAGCGCCTGCGCGGCGGTCAAGGAGAAAAGGCGGGATTTTTCAATGACAACAAGGACTTAGCGCGCGCTTTTAGCGCAAATTCGCAGGCAAATACTGCGCAAATTGAAGGATTTAGCAGTGGTAGTGCAAGTGAAACCTTAGGAGAGGCGTGGCAATCGTCGCGCTATCGCATTTTTCATGCCGCAGCGCCGCAAGATCGATAGCCGATAACTATCGGATAATGTTCCTGCTTAGAAGAGAGGCAAAGTCCGCCTGTAAGCCGGATCCTGTTCGCTGCGCTCGCGCGCCGCGCGACGATCATTCCTCTGGGCCGGCGGTCGCCCGCCGGCTCTAGCCACCTACCCGCGGCCTCCCCGAGCAGGATCGACGGCCGCCTATTTGGTGTTGCTCCGCGTAGAGATTGCCCGTTTCACCCGAACTGAATCGGCTCGTCTCTGTTGCTCTGATCCTCACCTCACGGTGGGCAGGCGTTACCTGCTACGCCGCTCTGCGGAGTCCGGACTTTCCTCGCTACAGCATGAAACTGTGACGCGATCGTCCGGCGGACTTTGCTGATCGCATTTTAGGCGATGACTGCCCTTTTCAAGCGGTTTTCCCCGCAAACGGAGAAGCGCACTCCCGCGTAGCGTTTCGCACTCACCGAGCCGATCCGCCAGAATGCACCCGTGACGCCCGATCCCACCTCGTCCCCGCGCCTGATCGTCGTCGAGGATTCCGAACTCGACTACGAGCTGCTGCTCGCCACGCTGATGCGTGAGGGCATGCGCCCGCGCGCGGTGCGCGTCGAGGAGGAAACCGGCATGCGCGACGCCTTCGCCAAGGGCCACGTCGACGCGGTGATCACCGACCACAACCTGCCGCGCTTCGACTCCTTCGCGTCGCTGAAGGTCGCCAAGAGCGTCGATCCCGACATGCCGGTCATCGTGCTGTCCGGCGAGATGTCCGAAGAGCTCGCGGTGGCGTCGCTGCACGCCGGAGCCGACGATTTCGTGCTGAAGACGCGCATGTTCCGCATCGCGGCCGCGCTGCAACACAGCCTGCGCGCCGCGCGGTCGCGGCGCGACGCGCGCGCCAACGCCGACGCGCTGGTGAAAAGCGAGCAGAAGCTGCACGCGCTGACGCAGCATCTGGAGCGCGCGAAGGAGGACGAGCGGCGCGCGATCGCGCAGGAGATCCACGACGACATCGGCGGCGCGCTGACCGCGCTGAAATTCGAGGTCGTGCGGCTCGGACGCGAGATGGCGCAGGACTCGCAGTACGCGCAGCACACGCAGCGCATGTCGGCGATACAGGAGCTGCTGGAGTCGGCGGTGGTCGCCACGCACCGCATCCAGCATGCGCTGCGGCCGGCGGTGCTCGATGCCGGCCTGGTCGCCGCGCTGGAATGGCTGGCGCGCGGCTTCGGCGAGCGTACCGGGCTGCCCATCGACTTCCGTGCGAACCGCGACGAGTTTGACATCGCGCCCGACCGCGCGGCGGCGCTGTACCGCGTCGCGCAGGAGGCGCTGACCAACGTGCGCAAGCACGCGAACGCGCACCGCGTGCACGTGCAGCTGTTCGCACTGGAAGACGAAGTGACGCTGGAGATCGCCGACGACGGCGCGGGCTTCGAGCCCGACAGCCTGACGGTGACGCCCGGATTCGGCGTGCGCGGGCTCATCGAGCGCGCACGCGGCCTGGACGGCTGGGCCGAAGTGTCGTCGTCGCCCGGCCGCGGCACCACCGTGATGTTCTCGATACCGCCGCAGCCGCCGCCGCGTACGGCCGCGGCCGCAACTCAGGAGGACCCGCATGCCGGTTAGATTGATCGTGGTCGACGACCACGCGATCGTTCGTCGCGGCATCGTGCAGGTGCTGTCCGACCATCCGGACGTGCAGATCGTCGCGGAAGCGGCCGACTACGGCCAGCTGCGCAATGCGCTGAAGCAGCACGGCGAGCCCGACGTGCTGGTGATGGACGTGGGGCTGCCCGGCAAGAACGGCATCGACATCCTGAAGTCGCTGCGTGAGGAGTATCCGCGACTGAAAGTACTGATGGTCAGCATGTACCCCGAGGATCAGTATGCGGTGCGCGCTTTCCGCGCCGGCGCCTACGGGTACCTGAACAAGGGCAGCGCGCCCGACAAGCTGCTGGAAGCGCTGAGCATGGTCATCGCCGGCAAGAAGTACGTGACGCCGGAGATCGCGCAGGCGCTGATCGAGAACCTGAACGCTCCCGCCGAGGCAGTCGCCCCGCACGAGAAGCTCTCGGACCGCGAGTTCCAGACGCTGAAGCTGATGGCGTCGGGCAAGCGGCTGTCGGACATCGCCGAGGAGCTGGCGCTGAGTCCGAAGACCGTCAGCGTGTATCGCGCGCGCATCCTCGAGAAGATGGGGATGTCGAACAACGCCGAACTGACGCACTACGCAATCAAGAACGGGCTGGTGGAATAGGCCTGCAGCACCGGCCATCACTTGCAGAGTCGGTGAAGCGTAAGGAATCGGCCATGAAACGTGGCGTCGTGGTACTGGGCGCCGCACTGACCGTTGTGGTCATACTGTTCACAGCCGGCGTGCTGTGGCCGACGGCATCGGTGGCGCCCGTGCGCACGACGACGCTGCTGGCGATCGTCGATGTGACGATCGTAGATGTCCAGGCGGCCAGGCTGGTGCCGGACCAGACCGTGCTGATAAAGGACGGGCACGTCGTCACTGTCGGCAACAGCGCCGACGTCGCTGTTCCGCCGGAGGCACGGTTCGTGGACGGCCGCAACCGCTTCCTGCTGCCGGCGCTCTGGGATATGCATACGCACGTCCACGCGGCTTCGCCGTGGCTGGACATGCCGTTGTACGTCGCCTTCGGCGTGACCAACGTTCGCGACATGCAGGGTTGCCCGTTGCCCGACGACCCGTTCATCGCCTGCGCGAAGGACAAGCGCCGGTGGACCGCGGAAGCGGTGGCCGGCAAGCGGGTCGCTCCGCGCATCGTGGCGTCGACCAGCTTCATGGCGAACGGACCCGGCATGCTCCAGCGCATGAAAGGCGTTCCGGAGTTCTTCGGGACCGCGACGCCGGAGCATGCGCGCGCTTTCGTCCGTCACTTTGCGGGTGAAGTGGAAGCGATCAAGGTCTACGACCGCATCCCGCGGGACGCATATTTCGCGCTGGCCGAGGAAGCGCGGTGGCTGGGGATCGAGGTGGTGGGCCATCGCCCGCACGCTGTCAGCGCTGTCGAAGCCGCCGCGCATCAGAAAAGCATCGAGCACGCCCGGTTCATCCTGCACGAGTCGTTTCGCGGCAGCGCGGCGCTTCGCCAGCTGGGAGGCACCCCGGACTGGCATGAAGACCGGCAACGCATGCTCGACGAGCATGAACCCGAATTGGCCGAAGCCATTTTCGCGGCGATGAAGCGCGAAGGCACATGGTATGTGCCGACCCATCTGACGCGCTGGGTGGACGCTTATGCGGACGACGCCTCCGTGAGAGAAGACCCTTTGCTGCGGTACCTGCATCCGCTGCTCAGATGGCAGTGGCTGGAGGACGTCGACGGCACGCTGGCGAGGGATCCTTCGCCCGAGGCCCGCGCAACGTATCGCGAGTTCTACCGCAAGGGCCTGGCCCTGACCGCCGCCGCCCATCGTGCCGGCGTGGGGATCCTCGTCGGCACGGACTACATCGTCGCCGGCGCCGACGTCCATCGGGAGCTGGAACAGCTCGTTCTGGCCGGGCTGACGCCGGCGGAAGCCCTGCACGCGGCGACCCTTGCCCCGGCACAGTACTTCGGCCTGGACGCGCGTTACGGCACGGTAGCGGCCGGCAAGGTCGCAGACCTGCTGCTGCTCGGCGCCAACCCGCTGTCCGACATCCGCAACACATGGCTTATCGAGTCCGTGGTCTTCAATGGGAATCTCTACGATCGGGAGGCTCTCGACCGAATATCGACCCACGTTCAGCGACAGGCACGCAGTTGGTCCGTGGCCTGCAAGATCCTGTGGCGGTTCATCAGAAATCCGGTCGCCTATTGATCAACGACCGCGATCACACCACCTCGCCGCGCACGCACCACGCGCGCGCCTTCAGCGTAAACGGACGATCCGGGCCTGCGCCCAGCACGGCCTTGCGCAGCCGCGCCTCCAACGCCACACGCTGCTCCGCACTCAGCGAACCGACGAGCGCACCGGCGGCGCCGGTGCGGCCGAGGAACGGCTGCCAGTAGTCGTCGAAGGAGCCGAACGGCTGCTCGATGACGATCGGCTTTTCTTCGACGTTGACGAGTCCCGCCTTGCGCCACAGATCGCCCAGTTCACCGGCGCGGGCAAACTTCATGTTGCGCTGGTGCTTGGCTGCCAGCGCCGGCACCTCGGCGACGAGTTCGTCCCAGAAGATGCGGATCATCTCCATGCCCGAGTCGTAGTCCCATACGCAGGCGCTGATCGCGCCGCCGCGGCGCGTCACGCGCCGCATCTCGCGGACGGCCTTGTCGTGGTCCGGGATGAAGTTCATGACGAGCAGGGCCGTCGTTTGGTCGAACGTCGCATCGGCAAAGCGCAGCGACTGCGCGTCGCCCAGTTCGAAGCTGGTGCGGTCCGTGTCGACGTTCGTTCTCGCGTAGGCAATGAACGCCTCGGACGGGTCGACGCCCACGACCGTCACCGACGGCATGCTGGCGACCAACCCCGCGGCCACCGCGCCGGTGCCGGTACCGACGTCCAGCACCTTGTCGAAACGGCCGACCTTCGCGAAGGCGATGAACTCCGGAACCAGGCGACGGCTCCAGCGACCCATGTAGCGCTCGTAGGCGGCACTCGTCGAGAACATCGCCGCTTCCCTTTCCTTCAGTGTGGCTTCCTGTGCGCCGGGCGTCTGTTGCGCCGACGCGCCGCCGTGCGTTGCGCACACGCTAACGACGATGGCGACGGTCAAGCTCATCCGTGCTGACTTCATCCCTGCCTCCGTTGTTGGCCATGGCTGGCACAGGCCGTGGCGCAGCGGCAGACTTGTCGTCTATCCTGTGCCGCTCATCCCGACGAAACGGCGAAGAATTTCGCAAGGAAACGCTGCGAGCCGGAAAATCAACGGCTTGCGCATCGCCGTGGGAGGCACCCGTTGCTTGTGCAGCATCACCGTAGCCCCGCCGATCGGCCTTCGAGCCTGCAGGTCGGTCCGTGGCGGATCGATGCGGACGCGAACGAGATCGACGACGGCGCCCGCAGAACGCGCGTCGAACCGAAGGCCATGCAGGTGCTGGTGGCGTTGGCTGAGCACGCGGGCCGCGTGCTCAGCCGCGAGGAGCTGCTGGCCCGGGTCTGGCCGGGCGTCGTCGTCGGCGACGAGGTGCTGACGCAGACGATCATCAAGCTGCGCCAGGCCTTGGGTGACGACCCCCGGTCGCCTTCGTACATCGAAACCATCTCGAAGCGCGGCTACCGCCTGATCGCCCGACCGCAGCCGGTGCAGACGCAAGCGGCTGCGCCGATCGAAGTGACGTCCGCGGCATTGCCGCCGACAGAACGGCGCTGGCGTGCCATGGTCATCGGCGTCGCTGCGCTCGCGGTCGCATTCGTAGCTGCGGCGGGCGCGTACCGCTACCACCTTCAGCAGCGCGCCGGCGCCGAAGCCTCCCCGTCTGCGCGCGAAGCTTCACAGAACGGGCCGATCACCGTCACGGTGATGCCTTTCGAGGCCCTGGGCCAGGATAGCGAGCACTCGTACCTGGCGCGCGGCATCAGCAACGACCTGATGACCGACCTGTCGCGGCTGCCGCAGCTGCGGCTGATCAGTCCGTCGAATGCCGCACCCTCTGCCAATGGCGCCAGTGGCGCACGGTTCCTGGTTCTGGGCAGTGTGCAGCGCGAGGCCGGCATGCTGCGCATCAACACGCGGCTGGTGGACACGCAGACCGGACAGCAGCTGTGGTCCGAGCGCTTCGAGCGGCCGTTCGGCGATCTGTTCGCGGTGCAGGACGAAATCGTGCACAAGCTGACCGCCCTGCTGCCGGCCACGCTCAACGACGCCACACGGCAGCAGCTCGCGCGGCGGCACACGCGCAACCTCGAGGCCTACGACCTGTTCCTGCGCGCGCAGTCGGCGTTCCTCGTGCGCCAGGCCGGCGTCAATGAGGAGGCGCGCGCGCTGTACCGCCAGGCGCTGGCGTTGGATCCGGCCTTCGCCCGCGCCTATGCCGGCCTGGCGATGACCTATGCGATGGACGACCGGCTGCGCACGCCCGCGGAATCGTCGGCATCACAGGCGCGTGCGCTGGAACTGGCGGAGTCCGCGCGGCTCATCGACCCCGATATCCCGGAGGTCTACTGGGCACTGGGCTTCGTGCACGTACAGAGCCGCCGGCACCAGGCCGCCATCGATGCGCTGAACCGGGCAATCGAGCTGAATCCTTCCTATGCCGACGCCTACGCGTTCATGGGCGGCATCTACACGTACCTCGGACAGTCGGCGAAGACCATTCCGCTGCTGCGCACGGCGCTGCGGCTCAATCCGGACGGCGGCTACCTGTACTTCATGATCCTCGGCCGCGCATACCTCTACGAGAACGACATGGAGCAGGCGATCATCAACCTGCGCGAGGCGGCGGCGCGCAATCCGGCCGACATCGAGACGCGCGTGCACCTGGCCGCCGCGCTGGCCGGCGCCGGCGATCGCGCAGGGGCAGACTGGGAAGCACAGGAGATACGTGCGATGCAGCCGGGATTCAGCGCGCGGCAGTGGCTGCAGAGCTATCCGATGAGCAGCGAGCCGTACTCGAAGAAACTGACGGAGTTGCTTGCGCTGGCGGGGATGTGAGCGGCCCGAACTGCAGGGACACCGCCAGTCGCCCGACTCGGGCTCACGTTTCGCCTTACGGTCCGCGGGATATGGTTGCAGCTGACCGTTATCCGTCCCGCCCGATGAATCGCGTCGCCCACTTCAGCGCCCGATCCTTCTGACCGGCGCCCTCCGGCGCATCCTGCGCCTGCCGCACCGGCTCACGCGGGCCGTCGACGCTGGGACGCGGCGGGCCGACAAAGTCGGTTTCGATGGTTCCATGGTGGCGGCCGTTGGAGTGCTCGTCCAGGGCCGCCGTCGGCTCCTCGGCCGACCGCCGTGGGCCGAAGTTCACGCGCCAGTGCTGCCGTCCGGCCGCGTTGCGCAGCAGGCTATGGAAGTCGCCGCCGGGAACGGCCGGCGAGAACAGGAAGCCCTGCATCAGCTGGCAGCCCTGTTCGAACAGCCGCGTCATCTGGCCCTGCGTTTCCACGCCTTCGGCGACGACGCGCAGCTTCAGGCTCTTGCTCATCGCGATGATGGCGGCGACGATCGCGGCGTTGTCGCCGCTGGTTTCCAGCTCGCGCACGAAGGAGCGGTCGATCTTCAGCGTGTCGATGGGCAGCTTCTTCAGGTATGACAGCGACGAGTAGCCGGTGCCGAAGTCGTCCACCGAGATCGCCACGCCCAGTTCCTTCAGCGATTGCAGCAGCGGCAGCGCATGACCGAGGTTCTGCATCAGCACGGTCTCGGTCAGTTCCAGCTCCAGCAGCCGCGCGTCCAGCCGGAAGCCCGACAGCGCCGCCTGCACCGGCTCGACCAGGTTGGCGCGCTGGATATGACGGCCGGAGATGTTGATGGACACCGGCATCGGCGGCATGCCGGCGTCGGCCCACGCGACCATCTGCTTGCATACTTCCCTCACCGCCCACTCGGTGATCGGCACGATCAGGCCCGACTCCTCGGCCACGGTGATGAATTCGCCCGGCGGCACCAGTTCGCCGCCGCGCTTCCAGCGCATCAGCGCCTCGGCCCCGACGATGGAGCCGTCGATGACGTTGACCTTGGGCTGGTAGTACATCACCAGCTCCTCGCGCTCCAGCGCCCGATGCAGCGCGGTCTCCAGGCGCCAGCGCTCCGCGGTCGCGGTGTTCATCGCGCTGGAAAAGCGCATGACGCCGTTGCGCCCGCTGTCCTTCACCGCATACATCGCGATGTCGGCCTTGCGCAGCAGCGTGTCGACGTCGCCGCCGTCGATCGGATAGGTCGCCACCCCCATCGACGCGGTGACGAACAGTTCGTGCCCGGAGAACGCGAAGGGACGGCGCATCGTCTCCAGCAGCCGCTGCGCGACCGCCTCGATAGCCGACGGCTCCGCGAGATCGGTCAGCAGGATCGTGAACTCGTCGCCGCCCAGCCGCGCGACGCTGTTGGTGACGACCACCGCGGCCGGTGCCGCCTGTGAGCCTGCCGCCAGACTGCGCGTGGCCGAACCGATGCTGGGCGGACGACCGTTGCGCAGCGTGCCGGTGGCTTCGGCGCCGCGCGCCACCGTGTCGTTCTCGCGCACGCACTGGTGCAGGCGCTTCGCGACCTCGCGCAGCAGCTGGTCGCCGACCTGGTGGCCCAGCGTGTCATTGATCTGCTTGAAGCGGTCCAGATCGATGAACAGCACGCCCACCGCCGAGCCGGTCGATCTGGCGCGCTCCAGCGCCGCCTGGAACTGGTCGCGGAAGAAGCGGCGGTTCGGCAGGCCGGTCAGGCTGTCGTAGTTGGCAAGCTGGCGGATCTGGTCCTCGGCCTGCTTGCGTTCGGTGATGTCCTGCATCACGCCGTGCACGGCCTTCGCGCGGCCGGCCTCGTCGCGGTCGAGTTCGCCCTCGATCTGCACGACCCGCACCTGGCCGGTGGGTCGCGCGATGCGGCACTCGAACACCATCTGTCCGCTGCCGGCCAGCGCCTCGCGGAACAGCATCTCGATGCGCGCGCGCTCGTCCTCGACGACGCGCGACCACACGAACCAGTCAGCGAGTCCATCTTCCTGCTGCGGCAGCCCGGCGATCGCGAAGCACTCCTCCGACAGCTTGACCCAGCGCGCGTCGATGTCCCATTCCCAACTGCCCAGCCGCGCGATGCGCTGCGCCTTGGACAGCTTCGCGCGGCTTTCGGCCAGTTCCTCGCGCATGCGCGATGCACGGATCATGTAACGCAGCCGCTCGGACAGCAGCGTCCATTGCGTGGTGCTCTTGACGAAGAAGTCGGTGGCGCCGGCCTCGTAGGCGCGCGCGATCGACGATTCGTCGTCCAGGCCCGTCAGCATCAGGATCGGCACGTGCTCGCCGCCGGGCATGCGGCGCAGCCGTTCACAGGTGATGAAGCCGTCGACGTCGGGCATCAGCGCATCCAGCACCACGACGTCCGGCTGGTTGTCGGCGAAAAGCTCGAGCGCGGCCACGCCGCCGTCGGCCTCGATGACGCGCCAGTGGCGCTCGGCCAGCGCCGACGCGGTCAGCAGCCGCGCGACCGGATCGTCGTCGACCAGCAGCACCAGATCGGCGCGCTCGCTGCCCGGCTCGCGAGAACTGTTCGCGCTGCCGGCAGCCGGTGCACCGCGCTTGCCCGATGAGGGACTTTCGTCGTTCTTCACCCGCACATCTTCCTCGTTGTTATCACGGTTCCACCGAAGCCACGCCGGTCCCGGCTGTCGTCGCCTCCTCGGCGGCGACGATGTCCTGCAATGCCTGCACCGCGCGCTCGTACTCGACCTGCGCGGCGTCCCACTCGGCGTGCGCGGCTTCGATAGCGCCGCTGCGCGCATGCTTTTCCAGCGCGCCGAAGCGGCGCGACAGTTCCACTGCACCCAGGTTCGCGCTGGACGACTTCAGCGTGTGCATCGCGTGCTGCAGCGACTGGGCATCGCCGGACTTCAGCGCGTAGGCTGCCTGCGATACCAGTCGTGCGGCTGTCGCCGTATAGGTCTGGACCAGCCGCTGCAGCAACCGCGCCGCGCCGCGCCGCTCCATGTCGCGGATCTGACGGATGACCGACATATCGATCGCGGGACGCTCGTCTTCGGCAGCCCAGGCGGCAGGCACGGCATCGGCACCCAGCAGCGGCACATCCGCGGAAGTCACGCTGGCTGGCGCAGCACTGATCCAGCGCTGCAGCGCTGCGTCGAGCTGCTCGCGGCGCACCGGCTTCGCCAGGTAGTCGCTGAAGCCTGCCTTCAGGCAGCGATCCGCGTCGCCCGCCAGCGCATTGGCGGTCAGCGCGACGATGGGCACGTCGAGGCGCGTGGCAAAGCTGGCCGACTCGCTGGCGCGGAAGCGGCGCACCGCCTCGAAGCCGTCCATTTCGGGCATCTGGCAATCCATGAACACCAGGTCGAAGGGTGCTTCGCGCAGTGCCGCCAGCGCCTCGCGGCCGTCGCTGGCCAGGCGCAGCGAGCAGCCCAGCTCGGTCAGCATGGCGCGCGCCACTTCCTGGTTGACCGCGTTGTCCTCGACCACCAGCACGCGCGCCCGCCCGCCCGGCACCGAAGACAGCGCCGCCGGCAGCTCGGGCTGCTCGTGCTGCAGCACGCGGCCCAGCGCCTCGATCAGTTCGGCCTGTCGCACCGGCTTCGTCAGGTACGCCTCGATGCCGCTGTCGTAGGCCAGGCGTGCCTCGTTGCCGCTGCCCAGCGAGGTCAGCATCAGCATGCGCACTTCCGCCAGCAGCGGGTCGCGCCGCAGCTCGGTGGCCATCGTCAGTCCATCCATGATCGGCATCTTCATGTCGATGACTGCAGCATCGAAAGGGGTACCGGCCTGCGCAGCCGCGCGCAGCAGATCCAGCGCGGTCACGCCGTTGTCGGCGGTGGCCACGTCCATGCCGAAGCCGCGCAGCTGACCCTCGAGGATGCTGCGGTTCGTCGGGTTGTCCTCGACCAGGATCACCCGGCGGCCGCGCAGCTTCGCGGTATCCACCGGTGGCGCCAGCGCAGCGGCATCCCCGGCGGCGAGCTGCAGATCGAAGCGGAACACCGAGCCTTCGCCGAAACGACTTTCCGCTGCGATGCTGCCGTCCATCAGCTCGACCAGCTGCTTGCTGATCGCCAGCCCCAGCCCCGTTCCGCCGTAACGCCGCGACATCGACTGGTCGGCCTGCATGAACACGGTGAACAGCTTGTCCAGCGCCTCCTGGCGCATGCCGATGCCCGAGTCGCGCACCTCGAACTGCACTCGATGGCGGCCGCCGGGCTCGAACGACAGCGCGGACACCGTGACGACGACCTCGCCGCTCTCGGTGAACTTGATCGCGTTGCCCACCAGATTCGTCAGCACCTGCCGCAGCCGCAGCGGATCGCCGCGCACGACGGTGGGCACGGCGGGCTCGATGCGCGACGCCAGTTCCAGCCGCTTCTGGTGCGCACGCGGCGCCAGCAGCTCGAACACGTCCTCGACCAGCACGCGCAGGTCGAAGTCCACCGACTCCAGTTCCAGGCGTCCGGCCTCGATCTTCGAGAAATCGAGGATGTCGTTGATGATTTCGAGCAGCGTCTCGCCCGAGCGGTATACCGCCTCGGCAAAACGCCTCTGCTTGTCGGACAGCGCGGTGCCCAGCAGCAGCTCGGTCATGCCCAGCACGCCATTCATCGGCGTGCGGATCTCGTGGCTCATGTTCGCGAGGAACTGCGACTTCGCGCGGCTGGCGGACTCGGCCATCTCCTTCGCGTCGCGCAGCACGCGCTCGACGGTCTTGCTCTCGGTGATGTTCTCCATCATCGTCAGCGTGAAGCGTTCGCCGCTGGCGTCGGTGAAGCGCACTGCGTGGCCGCGCACCCAGATCGTGCTGCCGTCGCCGGCCAGCATGCGGCGTTCGAAGGTGATCGGCGCTCGCTCGCCGGCGCGCAGCGCGCGGCGGCCGGCGTGGCCGGCGTCCACGTCTTCGGGGTGGTAGAAGCTCAGCGGGTCGCGGCCGATGACCTGGTCGATGCTGTAGCCCAGCATGCGCGTGTACGCGGCGTTGGCGCGCACGATGCGATGGTCGGGCGCCTGGATGGCGGCGGCCACCGGCGATTCGTCGAACAGCGCGCGGAAGTATTCGGCGCTTTCGCGCAGCGCCGCCTCAGTGCGCTTGCGCTCGGTGATGTCGGGGCTGATCAGTGCGTACTGGAAGTAGCGGCCCTGTTCGTCGCGCAGCGGCTGGCCCTCGACCTCGATGACACGCATCTCGCCGTCGCGCGCATGCGCGACGAACTCGACGCGGCACGAGTCGCCACGTGCGATCGCCTCGTCCAGTTGCGCGATCGCGTCGGCATCGGTCTGCGGCCCCTGCAGCAGCGTATGCGCAAGCCGCCCGCGCACGTCCTGCAGCGAATAGCCGGTGAAGCGTGCGCTGGCGTCGTTCGCCCACTCGATGTGACCCGACGTGTCCAGGATCATCACCATCTGGTCGGTGCGTGATGCGACCATCGCCAGCCGGCTCGCCTCCAGCTCGCGCTCGCGCAGCTCCCGTTCGGCGCGCTGGCGCTCGGCCACGCGCGACAACTCGGCGCTGATCGCCTCCAGCAGTTCCAGCAGCTCGTGCGTGGCTTCGACGCGGTGGTCGCAGAAGAACTCGATGAACGCGGTGACGTGGCCACGCGCGATGACCGGAATCACGATGCCGGTCTGCAATCCCACATCCAGCGCCTCGACCAGCCGGTCCCAGTCCGACATGCGCGACAGGTCCGACACCCAGTGCGGCGTACCCGACAGGTACGCGCGGCCGATCAGGTGCTCCGGCGACGGCACGATGGGCCGGCGGTTGCTGGCCTCGATGAACGGCGCAAATCGCGGGGCATCACGCACGAACCAGATCGACTGCGGCGGCAGCGAGGCGGCGTCTTCCTGCTGCAGCGCCACGCGTCCCAGCGGCCAGTCCAGATAGCCACCGATCTCGTGCAGCGCGCGTTCCAGCGTGGACTCCACCGAACCGCCCTCGTTGGCCGCCGCGGCCAACCCGCGCATCAGCCGCATCTGGGCGTACTGGTGCTGCAGCTCGAGGCTGTTCTGCAGTTCGCTGCGGTGGGCGCGGGCCAGGCGGTCGGAGTGCGACAGCAGCGCCGTGGTCATCGTCTCGAAGGAACTGACCAGCGAGTCCAGTTCATCGCCGCGGCGGTCGGCGCTGCGGCCCGCGAAGCGCAGCGACAGTTCCTCCGCGCGCTCGGTCAGCGCCTTTACCGGCTTGATCAGATAGCGCGACAGGAACAGGCCGGCGACGATGGTCGCGAGGATGGTGAACAGCACGACCGTCACAAAGGCGTTCAGCGATCCGCTGAGCGTCGTGTAGGCCTCGCGGTTGGGCATCAGCACCGCGATGCCCAGCGGCTGCTCGGTCAGCGCAGTGCGCCGCAGCACCACGTCGACGCTGCCGTCCATCGCGATGGTGCCTTCGCGTCCCTGCGCCAGGTTCTCCACCGCTTTGGCGATCCAGCGCACGTCGGCAGCGCGCGCGCTGCCGACGATCAGCCGCGATGCGTCGACCAGACCGAGATCCATGCCCAGCCGCGCAGCGAGCTCCGCCAGATAGGGCGCGTCGACAGTGCGCTCGGCGACGACGGCACCGACCACCCGTCCTCCCGGTCGCACCGGCACAGTCGCTCGCAGCACCACGCTGTCGCCGCGCTCGATCACCTGCCGCGATTCATTGCCCAGCAGCGCACGCCGCACCAGCGGATCGTCGGCTGCGGCGGTCGGCTGGCCTGCGGAATCCCCGAAGCGATCCAGCAGTTGCGCACGTGCGCTGTAGATCTCGATCGCCGCATCGCCACCCAGTCGGTGCACGCGCTGAGCCCACTGGCGCACGGCTTCCTCGGGGTCGGCGGCGCGCAGCGCCACCACCAGATCCGTGCGCTCGGCCAGCACACGTGCAAGCTGCTCGGCCGCGCGATGGTCGGCGGCGATCGAGGTCTCGACCATCGCAGCAGCCCGTTCGGCCTTCGCCTGTTCATCGGCGACGAACAAGGCTGCCGAACTGCGCTGGTGGAAGTAGTAGCTGACCCCCACGGTCCAGCTCGCCACCAGCACCAGCACGCCGATCAGCGGAATCGCGATCGAGCGGAAGCGCGCGTGGCCGCCGGGCAGTTCGATGGGGTCGAAACGCACATCTCCTGCAGCCCCTTCGTCCGCGCCCCTCTCGGGCGTGCCGGCGCCGCGCGCGGATCGCGCGCGAAGCAACCGCTGCAGTATCGAGGTGTGGGCCGCGGATGACATGAACGGGCGCGGCAAGGGCGCCGGGGCTATGGGCTATCGGTCGTCGCAGGCTAGCCCTGAACGCCGCGCGCGACCCCTCGAAAAGGCGGTGCCGGCTTGCGCAATTCGGCACCCGCGCAGCACACCTGCGGGCCGCCGGCGGCAGCGCACATCGCGGCACCTGCCGCGACATCCATCCGCCGCGGCGACGGACGGCGCCCGGCGCTCGCACGCGGCTGCGCGATGCTGCACAATCGCCGTCGGTGGCAGACGCGCTCATTCTGATGGCATCGACCGAAGCACGCGGGCCCGCACGCGAGCGGGCACTCGCACGCGGCGCCGTCTCCGGCGCTCTGCTGGGTGGCATGACGCTGCTGCTGCCGCTGCCGGCCTGGGCCGCCTCCTCTTCCAACCCGGCGATGGGCACTGCAGCCGCGCTGTTGCTGGGCGCGGCCTCCGTCGGAGCGCTGATCGCGCTGGCGGGCGTCGTTCTGTCGCAGCAGCACCGTGCGCGCCGCGAACTGAATGCGATGCGTCAGTCGCTGGCCGCCGCGGCCGCGTGGTCATGGCGCACCGATGCGAACGGCGTCGTCGTCGACATCGAGCGCAGCCACCGCAGCATCGAGTGGTTCGACTGCCAGTCGCTGATAGGCCGGCAGCCGTGGGAGATCCTGCCGGGCAGCAGCGCGCCCGCCGAGCTGGCGGCGGCCTGCGCGGCACGCGCGCCCTACTTCGACGTGCGGCTGCAGGCAGCATCGCGCGACGGCAGCACCGTTCACGTGCTGGGTCTGTCGGCTGCGCCGATGTTCTCGGGCACCGGCAAGTTCCTGGGGTACGCGGGCGCCGCGCACGATCTGACGCCGCTGATGGGCGCGGCCGGCGGTACGCGTGCCGAAGAGTCCGCGCAGCTGCGTGCCGACCTGGAGCAGGCGCAGCAGCAGCTCGCCGAACGCGCGACGCAGCTCGACCATGCGCAGCGCGAACTCGACAGCTTCGCGTACTCGGTGTCGCACGACCTGCGTGCGCCGCTGCGCGTCGTCGACGGCTTCGCGACCATCGTGCTGGAGGACTACGGCGACCGTGGCAAGCCGCTGGACGATCTCGGACGCGACCACCTGCGCCGCATCGTCGCCGCCAGCCAGCGCATGAACTCGATGATCGAGACGCTGCTGTCGCTGTCGCGCATGACCAGCCGCGAACTGACGCGCGAGCGCGTGAACCTGTCGCAGATCGCGCGCGAGCTGGTGGACGACCTGCGCGCGCAGGAACCCGCGCGCGCGGTGGAGTTCGTCATCGCGCCGGGACTGCGCACGACGGGCGACGTGACGCTGCTGCGCCTGGTGCTGCAGAACCTGCTGGGCAACGCGTGGAAGTTCACCGCGCGCGTCACGCAGGCGCGCATCGAGTTCGGGCTGCGCGAGGAGGACGGCAGGTCCGTGTACTTCGTGAAGGACAACGGCGCCGGCTTCGACATGCGTTTCGCCGAGAAGCTGTTCGGCCTGTTCCAGCGGCTGCACAGTGCCAACGAGTTTCCGGGCACCGGCGTGGGGCTGGCCACCGTGCAGAAGATCATCCGGCGCCACGGCGGGCGCATATGGACGGAGGCGATTCCCGCGCCGCAGGAGGGGCACGGGGCGACGTTCTTCTTCACGCTCTGGGAATAGAAACCTACTACTCCAGCCTCCACTCCTTGCCGCAGTGCGCACACTGCACGCGCAACCAGTGCGGACGACCGGCTTCGGGCGGATCCTCCTCGGTGGCGGACTCCTGGCTCAGCACGCGGAACTTGCCCCAGGTCTGGCAGTCGGGGCAGGTGGCCGCTTCGGCGAAGCGTTCGGCGCGGTTCAGCAGCGTGTTGAAACGGCGCCAGGCCACCACCAGGAGGATGCCGCCCAGCGCAGCCATCAGCAGCGTGCTCAGGTAGCCCAGCCCCGCCTTCGCATCGCTGAGCACCTCGGCGCCGGCCAGCAGCATGATCAGCGCGAGAAAGCCCATCGCCAGATAAACGAAGGCCTCGGTCAGCTGACGCTCGTACCAGCGCCGGAATCCATGGCGCCGGACGTACTCGATGGGTTGCACACCGCGCTCCTGGTTAAGCCTCCGGGCTTCGCCCTGCGCGCAGTTGGATCGGGACGGCCTGCGCTGCGCTAACGCGGGACGGTGCTCAGGCGGCGTGCGGCCTCGACCATCTGCGCGGCGAGCTGATCGGGTCTGCAGCCTTCCGAACGCGCCTGCGCGCGCAGCGCTTCCAGCGCCCGGTCGTAGTCGATGCGCAGGCGTTCCATCAGCATGCCGATCGCGATGTATTCGTCACGGCCCGGTGGCGCGTCGGCGGCGGCGAGCGGCGTGGCGCGCAGTTCATCCCAGCGCGCAAGTGCAGCGCGCACCGCGGGCACGATCTGCCGCACGTCCAGCGGCTTGACCAGGTAGCCCAGCGCGCCCATGCGCGTGGCCTCCTCGACGATGTCCGCATCGCCGAAGGCCGAAAGGAACATGAAGCCCGTCTGCGTGTTGGCGGCCAGATAGCGCGCGACGTCCATGCCCGACTTGCCCTGCATGCGCATGTCGAGGATCGCCAGCCGCGGCTTGTACTTGCGCGCCAGCAGGATGCCGTCGTCGCCGTTTTCGGCTTCGATGACCTCGAAACCCGCCTGGCGCAGTCCGGCCACCAGCGTGGCCAGCACCAGCCGGTCATCGTCCACCACGAGGATCAGGGGTTGTTCGTTGCTCATCGTTGGGCTGCGCAGGCGGCGTTCAGCCGCAGTATGCGTCAGACGTTCTCCTCGCGCACGGCCGGCGGATAAAGCTGCAGCCGCGCCTGCACCACGCTGCCTGACTGCTCGATGGCCAGCCGCGCACCGCGCCGCGGCAGCAGCGCCTTGACCAGCCCCAGCCCCGACACGCTGGCCGCGATGGCCGCCAGGCTGAATCCCTGCGCCAGCTGTCCCGAGTTCTCGATGACGAAATCCATGCCGTCGGGCCGCGATGCCACGCTGACGGCGATGCCCTCGCCGCGATTGCGCCGATGCTTGATCGCGTTGGTGCCTAGCTCGTTGATGACCAGCGCCAGCGGCACCGCCTCGTTTTCCGGCAGGCCGAAGCGCCACAGGTCGGGGGGCGGCGGCTCGAAGCGGATCTCCACGCCGAACATGTTCGCCAGGTTCTGGAAGATGCCCTGCGCCACGCCCAGCACCGGCAGCGTGCCGGTGGAGCGGATCTGCAGGCCGTGCACCTGCGCGATCGCCTGGATCTGCGCGGCCGCTTCCTCCAGCGCGGAGGCCACCTCGGGACGCGCGACGGCGGCCTGCTGGATCAGCCCGGCCACGCCCTGCAGGTTGTTCTTGATGCGGTGATGCACCTCGCGCACCAGGATGTCGCGCTGCTTGACCACCTCTTCCATGCGCTGGCGCTCGGCGGCCTCGCGCTCGGTCACGTCGTCGGCCACACCGAACACGCGGATCGCGCCGTCCTCCATGCGCACCGGATTGAGCCGCACCGCGATCAGCCGCACGCCGCGCGACGGATGGTTGATGTGCACGGTGAACTCGGAGCGCAGCAACCGGCGCATGCGCGCCACCAGCCGCGGCAGCATGCGCAGCAGCCGCGGAAGATCGGCCGACACCACGTGCACCAGCGCATTGCGCGGCCGGTCCGCAAGCTCCTTGGCAGGCGCGCCGACCAGCGTCTGGTAGCGCGGGTTCACGTACAGCACCTTGCTGAAGTCGCCGGTCGTGATGAATACCAGCTGGTCGATGTTCTCGGCGAACTGGCGGAAGCGCGCCTCGGTCTCGCGCAGCGCGACCTCGGCGCGCACCTCCTCGGACAGGTCGTCGATGATCGACATCACGTAGCGCGGGTGCGATTCGACGCCGGGCTCGGCCTCGAACAGCGGCACCACGCGCTGGTTGACCGTCAGCCGCTTGCCGTCCGCGCGCAGCATCACGTCGCGCGGCCGGTCGACCTGCGAGCCGGTCGCCAGCGCCTTGCGGTCCAGCTCCGCATAGAGATCGGCGAACTGCCGCGTATAGACCTCGCGCCAAGTGCGCCCGATCACCTGCGCGCGTGACAGGCCGGTGATCTGCTCGCCGGCGCGGTTCAGGCTGACGAAGCGGCCCGTTTCGGCCTCTCGTACGGAGACCAGCACCGGCAGGTTCTCGACGACGAGATCGAGGTAGTTGCGTACGCGCCGCAGCTCTTCCTCCGACTTGCGACGCGCGTCCACGTCCATCAGCGACAGGATCAGTCCGCGCTCGGGCACACCGGGCTCCAGCGGCCGGCCGTTGCCGGCGCACCAGAAGGTGCTGCCGTCGGCGCGACGCATCAGCAGCTCGAAGGAGAAACGGCCGTCCTCGCCGGCTTCCATCGCCTCGGCGCTCACCTGCTCCCAGTCCGCCGGATGCGCGAACAGCGTGGACACCACAAGCTCCGAATAGTCGCGCGGGTCGTAGCCGAACAGCCGCTGCGTGGCGGCGTTGGCCTTCAGGATCAGGTCGTTGGACACGTACAGCATCGCAACCAGCGCGTTGTCGAAGATCAGCTGCAGTTCGCTCAGCGTCGACCGCAGCTCGCGCTCCGAACGCTTGCGCTCGTCGATGTCGACGAACGCGAAGATGTAGCCCAGCTCGGGCCGCTCCGGATTGACCGCGCGTCCCTGTACCGCGACCCAGATCGGATCGGCCTTGCGGCGGTACATGAACAGCTCGAACTCGCAGGCGCCGGTGTCGCGGATCTTCGGGTAGTGCTCGGCGAGGCTGGCCAGCAACAGGTGATCGGTGGGATGCGTGAACAGCTGGATCTGCTTGACCAGGCCGCCGGGTTCGCAGGCCAGCAGCTCTTCCATCGCCGAATTGGCGCGCACCGGCCGGCCGTCGCGCACGAACAGCAGCCCCACCAGCGCGGTGTCGAAGATCAGCTGCTGCTGCGCCAGCGCGGTCTGCAGTTCCTCTTCCTGCTGCTTGCGCTCCGAGATGTCGAGGATCGACGCGATCATGCCCTTGGCCGCCGCCTTCGGATCGACCTTGCGCAGCGACACCAGTCCCCAGAACGTGCCCGACGCACCCTTCATCAGGCCTTCGAAGGACACCGGACTGCCCGACGACAGCTGCGGCCGCTGTGCGGTCACCGCTACGCGATAGTCGGCTTCGGACACGAACAGCGACGCGATGGGCGAGCCCACCAGCTCGGCGCCAGGCCGGCCGAACATCAGCTGCGCCTGCGCATTGCAGCGCACGACCCGGTCGTCCTGCAGGTGCATGACGCCGGTGGACGTCGCGTCCAGCACCACGTTCAGTTCCAGCAGCGACCGGCTCAACGCCTCGCGCTGCCGCTTCATCTCCGAGATGTTCTGGAACGTGTAGATGGCTTCGCGCAGCGATTCCAGTCCGGGCGTCTCGGACTGGATCGGGCGCGCCTGCACCAGGCACCAGATCGGTTCGCCGTCCTTGCGGAACAGCACGACCTCGGCGCTGGTCGTCTGGTTGGCGCGCACCACCGGCATGCCCGAGATCTCGTTGGGCATGCGGTTGTCGCGGTCGATGGTCAGATCCCATAGCGGCATGCCGATGACCTGGCCGTCGCGGTAGCCGAACATGTCGGCGAACTCGCGGTTGGCGAGCAGGATCTTGCCGGACATCGTCTGCGCCACACCCACCGACATCGTCTCGAACAACGTCTGCTGGTCGCGCAGCGCGACCTGCAGCTGCTCCTCGAAGATCTTGCGGTCGGTGAAGTTCTCCAGCACCACGAGGTAGTTGCGCTGCCCGTCGCCGCCGGCCACCGAGCGCACGTTCATCTTCGACCACACCAGCCGGCCCTCGCGGTGCAGGAAGCGCCGCTCGGCCGTCTCCGACTGGCGCGCGTCGCTCAGCAACTGTTCGCGCATGCGGCAGTAGCCCAACTGGTCGTCGGCCAGCACCAGGTCCTCGGGATCGCGGCCCATCAACTCTTCGATGGCATAGCCCAGCGTTTCGCTGGCCGCGCGGTTGGCGCCGATCACGCGGAAGCTTGCATCCAGCAGCAGCGTGGCCACCGGGCTTTCGTCGAACAGCGCGCGGAAGCGTTCGGCACTCTCGGTCAGCGCCTGCTCGGCCTGCGTACGCTCGGTGGCGTCGCGTGCCAGCAGCAGGATGAATTCGCGGCCGCTCTGCTCGACGCGCTGCGCCACCACTTCCACCGGGAAGGTGGAACCGAAGCGCGTGCGGTAGACCGCCTCGCCCTGGTATGAGCCGCGCGCCTGCAGCTGCTCGTACAGTGCGGCGAAATCGGCGTCGGCCAGGCCGGTGTCGATGCCGGCGAGCGACAGCCCGCGCAGCGCATCGCGGTCGTAGCCCAGTGTCGCGAGCGCCGTCTCGTTGGCATCGACGACGATGCCGTTGCGATCCACCTCCAGCACCATCTCGCCGACGCGCTCCAGCGCGCGGCGCAATGCGGTCAGCGAACCCTCGGCGAAGTGCTCGCGGTCGACGCGCTCCACCGTGATGAACACGCCGTCGAAGCGGCCCGTACCGTCGTAGACGGGCACCAGCTTGACGCGCACCCACGGCCGGTCGCCGTCGGGCGAACGCGCTTCCAGCTCGATGGGCAGGCGAGTCGCGCCGCTCGCCAGCCGCTGCACCTCGATGCTCAGACCAGCCAGCGCAGCCAGCCCCGGCGCCGTATCGAACGCACGGGCCAGCACCGCGTCGGCGGGCACGCCCAGCAGCGACTCGAGGTGCTCGTTCCACATGCGATAGATGCAAGCGGCATCGACCACGGCAACGCCGATGGTCGCGTTGGCCAGCAACTGCGCCGCAAAACCGGCCGCGCCGGTACCTGACGCGGACGCTGCAGCCTCCTGCGTCGCCAGCGATGCGGCGTCATCGTGGAGCTCCGCCGCGAGCTGCGCGGCATCCGGCGGCGGCAGCCCGAAAGCCAGTGCGCGATCGCCGGACATCACGTCGGGCGCCGGCAATGGCGCATCGCGTCGCAGGTGCGCAGGCACGGTGCGGTGGAGCCAGGTCGTGGTGTCGGACACGCGAAGGCGGAGACGGGCTGTCGCAGGGTCGGCTGCCGTTGTGGCGAAGACCATCGTCGGGACGGTCGCGGCAAGAATACTCCACACGTACGCGCGGAATTCGCGGAGGAGGACAGTCGAGCGGCGCGCCGCCGAGCATCGCCCGGCCCCCGAAACGCGCGTCGCGGATGCCCGTGATACGCCGGGCGGCTGATTAAAGATCGCCACCCGCCTGCCGTACTCCGAGGCATCAAATCCGGACCCCCGTGACGATGACCATCCTCCTTCCCGATGTCCTGCGCGACGCCTGGACCATGCCGTCCGCCGGCTGCCGCGTGTCTGGCAGCCATGCGCGTGGCGACGCCGATCCCTGGCGCGACTTCGCGCGCCGGCTGCGCGAGCTGCTGGCGGTGGACCCGGCATCGCATGTGGGAACTGTGCAGGCTGCGCTGGCCGCAGGCCGCTACGTGATCTGCGCGGAAGCCACCGCCGACGCCGTGCTGGCCACCATCGCGCCGCGTGCCGTGCGCCACTGAGGACTTCAGATCATGGGCAACAATCCCGCCGCCCACCTGTTCGCGCAGCTCGTGAACACGCTGCACGACGAGAGCGACGCGCTGATCGCCAACGACGCGGCGCGGCTGGCCAACGCCGGCAATCGCAGGGAGCATCTTCTGCGGCTGCTGGCGCCGCAGGCGAACGCGCTGCGCGCAATGCGCCGCTCCGGCAGCGACGAACTGGAGCGCTTCGCGCGCGAAGCCGCGCAACTGGCGGCGCTGGATGCGCAACTGGTCGACCGCCTGGCCGACGGCGCCGGTGCCGGCGTCAGCGGGCGCGTGGCCACCCTGCGCGCGGCGCAGCGCGACTGAGCGCAGCGCAGGGCCGTCCCAAGCAAGCTCGCGCCGCAGGGCGAAGCCCGGAGGCTCCCCTGAGCGCAGCGCAGGGCCGCCCCAAGCAAGCTCGCGCCGCAGGGCGAAGCCCGGAGGCTCCCCTGAGCGCAGCGCAGGGCCGCCCCAAGCAAGCTCGCGCCGCAGGGCGAAGCCCGAAGGCTCCCCTGAGCGGTCGATCGCACGATCGGCCGACCCATCCAGACACCCCGATCCGTGCGGCCGCGCCAGCGGCCGGCACTGCTTCGCTGCCGGCATGAGGTCCCTCGCCCGCCTGTACGCGGCGGGCTGCCTTACCAGTTCTTCAGCCTGGAACGCAGCCGCGCAACCGCCTGGCTGTGCAGCTGGCAAACGCGCGACTCGGTGATGCCCATGATCGCGCCGATCTCGCGCAGATTGAGGTCCTGTTCGTAGTACAGGCTCATCAGCAGCTTCTCGCGCTCCGGCAGCTCGTCGATGGCCGCCACCAGCGCCTGGCGGAAGCGCTTGTCGCGCAGCTGTTCGCTGGGCTCGGCGCCGGCAACCACGAAATGGCGCTCGAGGTAATCGTCGTCGTCGTCGAAACCACCGAGGTCGTCCAGGTACACAAGCTGCGAGCCGCGCGCATCCTGCAGCATCGAACGGTATTCAGCGACCGGCAGGCCCAGCTCGCCGGCGATCTCGCCTTCCAGCGGCGCGCGCTTGAGTTTGCCTTCCAGTCGATGGATCGCGTTCTCGATGTCGCGCTGATTCTTGCGCGCCGAACGCGGCAGCCAGTCGTTGGCGCGCAGTTCGTCGAGCATCGCGCCGCGCACACGCTGCGACGCGTACACCTCGAACTGTGTGCCCTGCGATTCCTCGTAACGGCAGATCGCGTCCATCAGGCCCATCATGCCGGCCTGGATCATGTCGTCGAGCTCCACGTTGGCCGGCAGCTTCGCGACCATCTGGTGCGCGATACGCCGCACCAGCGGCGTGTACTGGCGCACGTAGTCATGGCGCTCGAAAAGGCGCGGCGTGGTATAGCTATAGAGAAATGCTTCGTTTTTCACGGCCCACCTCGTATCCCGATGGCCTGCATTCTTCGCGGGGCGGGCATTTAACGAAGCGGCGAATATCGGCAAGAAGCCCGAACATTTAAGGGGGGCTTCACTCGTCCGCGGTTCACCCCCATACGAACGGATGATGGCGAGCCGCCGCCCGTCGGCGACCAGCGAAATGCGCTGCGTTGCAGTGCCATTCCCGACGCGGTCCACCTCAAGCGCGCACGAGCCGCGACCGATCCTCAGGCAGACAACGCCACACAGCCGACGGATCGCCACACCATGACACGCGCCAATTTGATGAAGCAGCTTGCGGAGATCTCCACACGGCCGCTGCTGCCGGATGCCTCGACCGCCGGTACTGCGCCGCGTGTGCCGGCAAGCGAGACGCGTGAGTTGTTCGTGTGGTTCGAGGACACCTCCACGCGCGGCAGTGACGGTCGCCGCGGCATCGCCGGACTGCCGGAATCGCTGCTGCCCTATGCGTACGGCACGCGCGTCGTCGAGCGCCGCTACGCGCCGGGCCACATGCATCTGCTGTCCGCCGTACGGCTGGCCTGCCGCGGCGACGCGGCGGAGCGCATTGCAGCGCTGTACACGGCCGCACTGTCGGTGGGCACCGTCGCGTGGATCGGCACCGGTTCGCGCTATCAGCAGACCTGGGTGGAGATGTACGCAGCCGCACCTGCGCTGCTGCCGCGTCCCGCGGCGAGCTGAGCTGCGCCGGCATCGCCGGCGCCTTTTTCCCTCATAGTTAACAGCAGTCAGCCGACGCGTACGGCTGCACGGATCCGCCTCAACCGGCGCGCCGTGCGGGTACCGTCTCGGCCGGCAGCGCGACGCTGCCGATCAGTTGCTGCAGCCCGTTGCGCACGGCGGCCGTCATGCCGACGAACTCGCAGCCGACGCGCTCGGCGTCGCGCTCGCCCACCAGCGGCTCGACATGGCGCACGCGCAGCGTGACGTCCACGCGGCGGCCCGATGCCGTCTGGATCTGGCAGCGCTCGATCACGCGGTCCACCACGAACACCCTGCGATCGCAGGGCCCCTGCAGCGACAGCCCGCCCAGGCCCAGGTCAGCGATACGCAGCGCGTGGGCCTTCGTCGAACCGTCGCCGGCCGGCACGTGGCACAGCAGCGCGGGCGTTTTCACGCGCAGCGATGCGCGCCGTTGCAGTCTCAGCATCTCGTGCGGCAGCGGCAGGCGGAACGCCGCTGCATTGGGCGTCAGCGGCTGGCCGCGTCCCATCGTGAACTGCAGCTTCACGTTGTCGATGAAGCCCACCATGACCAGGGATGCCGCCGCGCTGATCGCCTGGCGGCCCACCGCGTCCACAGTCAAATCCACGATCAGTTCGTCGGCGCCGGCATGCACGTCCAGCACGCTGCCCACCGCGAAGCTCGTGTCGTTGCCGTAGTACAGCGTGACCAGCAGGTGCTGGTCACGCAGCTGGCGCAGCGCCGACACGATCTCGACGCGCGAGCGGACGACGAAGCGCGCCAGGTCGGGCGACGGCGGCTCGGGAAACGGCGACGTCATTCCCACGAACGCACCTCGTCCGACGTCATTCTGTTAACCACACTCATTGCTTTGCCTCCGGCCGGCGCGCAAGCAACGCTTCGAGCTGCTGCAGCCAGGGTTCCGACAGTTCGCGGATCTCGGCGTCGTCCGCCAGCACCGAGCGCAGCAGCGCCAGACGCTGCTCGCGGCGCACCGGCCTGCTTCCCGTGGCGTGTGCGCGCTTCAGACGGGTTATCAGTGCGCGACAGTTGTCTTCCTCCACCGCGACCTGATCCCACTGGCCCGCACGCGCCGCCTTCAGCATGCGGCGGCTGGCGCCAGCGATGGCTTCGTAGTGTTCAATCATCGACCACCGCTCGCTGGTCGAAAGTTGCCCGTCCTTCGGCGGCATCGTGCCCTCGGTATGGCGCTCATCGGCGCCTCGTTGCTTCACGCCGCGAACTGTAGCGACGCGCACGTTGCGCACATCGACGAAACGGCGGGTCAAACCTCGGTCTTTTCGACGAGGCGGCACGACCGTTGATCGGCGTCAGTAGCGAACACCGGCGGTGCTGGAATCGCGTGTAGGAAATTGCCCTACAACGCGCCGCGGCGCGCGCCGACGCGGCGACGAGCGGCACACTGATTCAACGCGAACGCCCGTCTTCGCACAATGGCGCCACTTCGAAACCGAATGCCCTTTGGGGGGCCAAAGCAGGAGAGGGGAACCATGAGCACCATCGCCGCCAGCAACGAACAACTGCTCCAGGAAATCCGCGAAGTCAATCTCGCCTACCTGGTGCTCGCGCAGCACATGATCCGCGCCGACAAGGCACAGGCGCTGTACCGCCTGGGCGTGTCCGAAGAAGTCGCGACGATCATCGACCAGCTCAGCCCCGCGCAGCTGATGAAGATCGCCGGCAGCAACCAGCTGATCCTGCGCTTTCGATTTGACGACGATATGGTCTGGAACCTGCTGACCAGCCACAGCCGCTCCAAGTCCACCGCCGCCGGCGCCGCTGTCGCGGGCCTGCACGCCAACATCGTGATGGCCGGCCAGCTCGCCGACGTCACCGCCTGAGCCCGAGCATTCAAAGAGGTTCGCCATGCGCATCAAGAGCATCGTTTCCGAGAGCCGCCAGATCCAGCGCGCGATCGCGCTGATCAAGCTGGGCGCGCGCCTGCAGGTGCTGGAGTCCGAAACCGACCTGTCGTACGAGCGCCTGTTGCGCCTGTACAAGGAAGTGCAGGGCGAGTCGCCCGCGCGCGGCATGCTGCCGTTCTCGACCGACTGGTTCATGACGTGGCAACCGAACATCCACTCGTCGCTGTTCCTGAACATCTACGAGTACCTGGACAAGAGCAGCGAACTCGAAGAGATCGACGCGATCATCAAGGCCTACGAGCTGTACCTCGAGCAGATCCGCGCGCAGGGCCTGGAGCCGCTGCTGTCGGTGACGCGCGCCTGGCGCCTGGTCAAGTTCGTCGATGCCGGCATGGTGACGCTGACGTCGTGCTGCAAGTGCAGCGGCAAGTTCGTCACGCACACCTTCGAGCTGACCAAGGACTACGTGTGCGGCCTGTGCGAGCCCCCGGCGCGCGCCGGCAAGGGCAAGGCGCAGATCACGACCGCGCCGCAGCCCGCAGCAATGCACTGACCGTCTTTCCGCCGGGAATGCCGGCGGCTACCGATGGGCGCCACGACCATCGGCCAGGTTTCACCAGTGGCATCCTTTCCTCCGCTATTCGGCCCGGGTTGTCTACCGGGCCGTTTTTTTCAACACTCCTCGTGTACGTGATCGGCTTCGCCGATCGCACGTGCACTCGGAGTGGCACGGCTCACTACGTGAGCCGCTCAACACTAAGTTGTCGGCTGCGCTCCGGAGCGGCCGCGCGCTCCG
>Ga0307505_10000251_pt1 | contig 64318 bp, 54 predicted proteins | sample 23_S_MG_FD_202183 | JGI IMG/M metagenome (GOLD analysis project Ga0307505, IMG submission 202183) | Soil microbial communities from Populus trichocarpa stands in riparian zone in the Pacific Northwest, United States - 23_S | ecosystem: Environmental > Terrestrial > Soil > Riparian zone > Trees... | reverse complement strand
TGCATTCCCTGCGGCCGATCGTGGGTGGAAGTTCGCTTGATGATGCGGCCGTCGCGCACCGGCGGAATGTCGTATTGGGTCGCCCACGTCTTGGACGCGTTCTCCAGGCGAAAATCGTACGCCCCCGCCTTGAACGCCTCCGTCGCGACGTTCGAGTCGCGGAAGTAGTTGTAGCGGATCGCGCCGAAGTTCCAGCGGCCGGCGTTCGCCGGCAGTGCCGCGCCCCAGTAGTCGGCGACGCGCTCGAACTCGACGAAATGGCCGCTGTCGAAACGGCCGATCTTGTAGGGCCCACTGCCAAGCGGCGGATCCAGCGTGGTTTTGTCGAAGTCGCGCGACTCCCAGTAGTGCTTCGGCAGCACGATCAGGTCGCCGAGGATGAGAGGCAGCTCGCGGTTGACCCCCGGTTTGAAGACGAACTTGACGGTGCGCGCATCGATCCGCTCCGTCCGTTCGACGCTGGCGTAGTACGCGCGGAAGTGAGGCAGGCCCTTGGTGCGCAGGATGTCGAAGCTCCAGATGACATCGTCGACCGTCACCGGCTTGCCGTCGTGCCACTTCGCTTCCTCGCGCAGCACGAACTGGACCCACGATCGGTCGGGGGGCGTCTCGATCGACTCGGCCAGCAACCCGTAGGCGCTGAACGGCTCGTCCGCCGAGTGGATCATCAGCGTGTCGTAGATGAGAACGGTGCCACTGGCCGGCGAACCCTTGACGATGAATGGGTTGAAGCTGTCGTACGTGCCGATGGCATGCTGAACCATCGACCCGCCTACCGGAGCGCCGGGCACCGCGTATCCGAAGTTGGTAAAGCCGGGCGGGTACTTCAGGTCGCCGTGCATGGCCAGTCCATGCGCAGGCGTTGAGCTGGCTGTGCCGGGCTGTTCGGCCACAGCCGCCCAGGGCAACAGCAAAGCCGCGAGCAGAGCGATGAGCAGGGCCGTGGTTCGTTGCAGTCGCATCCGGTTCTCCCCGAGGAATGTCAAAACCGGCACTTTACGCGAATCACCGGAGCCGAACCACCCGCCGCATCTGCGGGTACTTGCCCAGTCGGGCGCCTTTCACCGTTCGTCTCGAGAAGGGCCGGTGTATCGAGAGGCCACGCCCTGCATGCGGCGTGTCTCGGTACGCTCGCTCCGCTCGCACTCGACATGATCGGTAGAGCGGGGAGTCGGGCGAATCAGGACAGTACCCGTCAACGAGGCGGGTTGAAGCGCGGATCGTCAGCGCGGTGAGGATGGCAGATAGCGCCCAATCAGGTCCCTGTTCGGCCGCGCGAACGCGACGAGATAACCATTCTCGCTGGCGGCGACCGCCGCACCAGTCTCCACGGGCCCGGGGTCCAGCACAAACGTCCCACCCTTGACGCCACCGGCGTCGAAGCGGACCGCGCGCAGCTCATTCTCGTTGACCCAGATCACCAGAAACCCATCCTCCGTCGCCGCGACTCCACCGAGGGTCAGTGCTCCTTCCTTGCCTCTCGTGATCGCGGACGCCGGGCCCGTGCGGTTCGGTCTACCCTCGGCGTCAATGAAGCGGCCGCGGATCTCGTTCCGCATTTCCGACTGCCAAACGACGAGGAAGTTGCCGCGGTGCGCGCCGACCGCGATCTCGCCGGCGAAATCACCCCCCGACGCGACCGTAAGCCGCTCGAAGCCGCCATCCCGCAGAAGGGCTCCCGTGATCATCGGTTCGCTGAATCCGCCGTCAAGGTGAGAAGCGACCGTCGCTTCGCTCCACGCCGCGAACGTCGCGTCGCCGTTCCATGCCGCGGCAGCGGGCGACATCGGGACGATGCTGGACGTCGGGAGCGGCCCCGGCGGCCGGCGCAATCCGATTGGATCACTTTTGTCGTAGCCCTCGCCGTTGCCGATCAGCCTTTCCGCTTCGACCGTCAGTCGGAGCGGGCAAGGTGCATTCGGAGAAAACCTCCAATAACAAACCGACTCCCGATAGAACGTGAAAATCTCCCCATCGCCACTCGCCGCGGCGGGCGGCTCTCTCAGCGCGAATTCTCCGAAAAACTGCGGACGAGATTCCCGAATCAACGCGGCCTGCCCGAGTCGGCGGCCTGCGGGCGAAACGCGCTGGATCCAATGCTCGTAGCCCCCCTCAAGGGTTGAGAAAGAAAAATCGCGGCTCCCGGTGAACGAAACCGCGTACGCAGCACCGTCGAAGGCAGTCGCCACACCCGAAAAGCTAACCAGGCTTCCTGAAAACGCGGGATCCTCAGCGTTCCGGTTTCTTGCCGATGCGCTCAAAACGATCGGAGTCGGGTCGAGCACCTCTCCCAAGGGGCCGACTCTCGTGGCGACAATTCCCGCATTCGACGTAAACGCGACGAGCCAGGAGGTGCCGTCGGAACCGACGGCAATCCCACCTGTCGTCCCCGCAGCGAGTCGGAACGGCACGAAGGGCGGCGACGGGACAGGGCTGGGCGTTGCCGATGGCAGGGCACTGAACGTTGCCGAGGCCGTCGCTGTGGGGGTTGGCGCGGCGCTCGGGGTAAAACTGAATGACGGCGCGGCGCTCGGCGACGAAGACGGTGACGGAGCGCCGGTGACGCGAGGAGTTGCCGCTGACGGCGGTCCATCGTCGTCACTGCCGCAGGCGACGAGAGCCGACGCGGCCAACAGACCGGCGCACCCGACGGAAAGTGTCCGCGACCACCGGTGCAGCACGTTCGCCCTCCTGACGGATCCAGCTCTTCGAGTACGCTGACGATCGGGAGACCGCCGCTGCGACCTGAACTGTCGACACGCATACACCTGTTGATCAACAGCCAGCAAGAGAATTCAGTACATCGGCGGCTCGCCGGGGGGGCGCGTCTTCCACCGCCTGTGAAACCAGATCCACTGGTCCGGGTGCTCGGTGAGGGCGCGCTCGACAGCGCGGTTGCACCGCTCCGTCGTCTCGATCATGTCGGCCAGTTTGTCACCGGTGTCGGCAAGTTCGACGTCCGGGTAGATCACCAGGCGGTGACGGTCCGACTCGCCCTCGCGCACCAGGAACACCGGGATGATCGGCGCTCCGGTGTGCGCCGCCAATCGCGCCGGCCCCGGTGTCGTACAGGCCGGGATCCCGAAGAAGTTGGCGAAGACTCCGGCGTTCGCCGTCTGGTTCTGATCGGCCAGCAGCGCGATCTTTCCCTTCTGACGCAGAGCGCGCAGCAGCAACCGAGCGGCCTGCTTCTTCGGCAGGGACACCGTGCCGACGCGTTCGCGCATGTCGAGGATGATGCGGTCGACGAGCGGATTGCGCATGGTGCGGTGCGCCAGCGTCACCGGGTAGCCGCGCAATCCCTGGTGCAGGGCGAGCAGTTCGAAGTTGCCGAAGTGGGCGGTGAGGAAGATCGCACCGCGTGCCTCGGCCCGCCGCACCGTTTCGTCCCACAGAGCCGGGGACTCGATGGTTACGAAGCGGCCGATGTTGTCACTCGTCAGCGAGTCGAAGTGGCAGACCTCGGCGAGCAAGCGGCCCAGGTTGCGGCACGACCGGCGCAGAATGGACTGTCGCTCGTCGAGCGACATCCGCGGGAACGCCCGCTCGAGGTTGGCCAGCGCGATGCGCCGGTTACGCGCGTCGAAGGCGTAGAATCCCTCGCCGATCAGCGCGCCGATGCGCAGCGCCAGACCGCGCGGCAACGCACCGAGCAGTCCCAGGGCAAATCGGACGACGCAGTACTCGATCCAATCGCGCGCGGTCGGCTTCGGTTGCACGCAGTCCTAAATGCTCGTCGATGACCAGGACGCGGGCTGCATGTCGCTACTGCAGCGTGCCGAACGCTTCGGCTTCACGGGCGCGGAATTCGCCATACACTTCTTCGTCGATCTGCCGGTACTTCGCCAACATCTCGGTGACGTGCTCGGTCGCGCCCTGGGCGGCGGCGAGTTCGTCCAACTTCCCCTTGATCCAGGCGATGTGCCACTTCTCGTCCTTGGTGACCTCTTCGAGGATTTGCTTGGTCTCCGCGTCGACGTCCGCGCGCGCGGCGTGTTCGCGGTAGCGGGCGAACGACCGCTCCTCGACGACGACGGTCAACGCCAGCAGATCCACCACGCCGCGCGGCACGGTGCGCCGGCCGATGCGACTCTGGTATCCATCGTCGACTGGCATCGGCTTGCCGCCGAGATCGGTGATGCGCTTCGTCCACAGCCACGCGTGATGCGTTTCCTCGGCCACGTGCAGCGACAACTTGACCTGCGCGTCGCCGTCGTCGCCCATCAACCTGGTGAGCCGCAGCAGCAGCGCGGCCCCGTGCAACTCGGCGTCGCGGTAGTAACTGAACAACTCGATCAAACGCGGATCCGGAGTCATAGGGCGCCCCTCCCTTCCCACGAGAGTCGACTACAGAATGGTGGCGTCGGGATCAAGCCGTGGCTGCGGCGGCCGTCGCCAGCGCCGATGCCACCACGGCCACTGCGTCGGGTGCGCGCGGATCGCCTGGCCGAGCAATTCGTTGACGCGCGCTGTGAGATCGCGGACGGCGGCGTCGCGATCGAGCGTTTCGTCGGGCCACAAGGGCTTCTCCATCACCAGCCGAATCCCGCCATCCGGCCGGCGATAGTTGTAAGCGACGAGGATCGGCAGTCGCCGCCGGACGGCGAGTGCCGCCGGCGCGACGGGCGTCCGCGCGGGATGGCCGAGAAAGGGCACGGTGATCGACGCGACCTTGGTGTCCTGGTCGATCAACATCGCCAGCAGCCCACGGTCCTTGAGGATCTTGAGGATCTGGCGGCCCGCGCTCGGGCTGTCGCGCAGGATCGTTTCGATCCCCAGCCGCGCGCGAAAGTCCACGAGCAACTGGTTCAATCGAGGTTCGTCGAGACGCCGCGCGACGGCGGCGACGCGGATTTTCTCGATCTCGGTAAAGTACGGCGCGATCACCTCCCAATTGCCGAGGTGGCCGGTGCAGACGATCGCACCGCGGTCGATCGATTCGCGTGCTTCGGCCCAGCCGGTTATCTCGACGTACTCGGCGAACCGCGCGCGGACGTCGTCCATCCTCGCCATCTCGCAAAACGACTTGGCGAAGTCGCGCATGCTGCGGCGCACGATCTCGCGCCGATCCGACGGGCTCAGTTCGTCGCCGAACACCATCCCGAGGTGCTCGAGGGCGAGGCGCCGGGTGCCGCGCAGACATCGGTAGGCCAACTCTCCCACCAACTCCGCGCGCGCCATCGCGCGGTCGAACGATCCCAGGGAGAGGGCGGCGAACGCCGCCTGTACCAATCGGTAGACCGCCGCGTTCTTGACGCCGCGCACGGCGGCGCGCAGCCGCGGTGCGCGCTTGTAGACGCTGCGCAACAAGCGAATCCGCGTGGGCGCTACGTAACGCCGGCCTTCAGCAGATCATGCAGGTGCAGCACTCCGAGCGGGGCGCCGGTGGCTGGGTCGACGATGAACAGCGACGTGATGCTGCGCTCCTGCATGACGGCGAGCGCTCGAGCGGCAAGCGCGTTGCCGTCGACCGTCACCGGATTCGGCGTCATGACATCGGTCGCAACGGTCGAGAGAATGTCGACGTTTCGCCCCATGGCGCGACGCAGATCGCCGTCGGTGACGATCCCAAGGAGCCGACCGCCATCATCGATCACCCCGGTCACACCCAGCCGCTTGCCGCTCATCTCGACGATCGTGTCGGCCAACGTCGCCTTCGCGGCGACGAGCGGCAGGGAATCACCCGCGTGCATGACCTCGTCGACCTTGAGCAGGCGGCGTCCCAGACTGCCGGCCGGATGAAGCACCGCGAAGTCCGACTCCGAGAAGCCGCGGCGTTCGAGCAGCGCGACGGCCAACGCGTCGCCGAGCGCTAGAGCGGCCGTCGTGCTCGCCGTCGGCGCCAGACCCATGGGGCAGGCCTCCTCGGGAACGCTCGCGTCCAGTGTCACGTCGGCGGCGCGCCCCAACGTCGAGTCGACCTTGCCGGTGATGGCAATGAGCGGCAGGCTGAACCGCTTCAGCAACGGCAGCAGGCGCACTACCTCATCGGTTTCGCCGCTGTACGACAGCGCCAGGATCGCGTCGCCGCGGCCGACCACGCCGAAGTCGCCGTGGACTGCCTCCGCGGCGTGCAGGAACGACGCCGGGGTTCCCGTGCTCGCCAGGGTCGCGGCGATCTTGCGGCAGATCAGCCCGGATTTGCCCATGCCGACGACGACGACCTTGCCGGTGCAGTCGGCGAGGATCTGCACGGCGCGCTCGATGCGCGCGTCGAGCGCGCGGCTGACCGCCTCGATCGCCGCGCCCTCGATGGCCAGAACGCGCCGCGCGCTTGCCAGCGCCGGCCCTTCAGACGCGGGCGTTTTCCTTGCGGAGGGCATCGATCGGTCGCAGCTCCCTCAGCAGCGCGGGAAGGTCTTCGAGTTTGTAGGAGTTGGGCCCATCGCTGACGGCATTGTCGGGGTCCTCGTGCGTCTCCAGAAAGATCGCGTCGACTCCGACGGCGATCGCGGCGCGCGCGAGGGGAGCGATGAATTGGCGCTGTCCTCCCGACGAGCCTCCCTGTCCACCGGGAAGTTGCGCGCTGTGCCCGGCATCGAAGACGACAGGGTAACCAAGATCGCTCAGGAAGGCGAGACCGCGCATATCGGTGACGAGGTTGTTGTAACCGAAGGTCGTACCGCGCTCGGTCACCAGGATCTTGTGGTTGCCGGTCGATGTGATCTTGTCGAGGATCGGTCGCACGTCCCACGGCGCCAGGAACTGCCCTTTCTTGACGTTGACCGGTTTGCCGGTGCCGGCCGCCGCCAACAGGAGGTCTGTCTGCCGGCAGAGGAACGCCGGGATCTGCAGCAGGTCGACGACCTCCGCGACGGCCGCGATCTGGCCGATCTCGTGTACGTCGGTGACGACCGGAACGCCGACTTCCCGCCGCACTTCGGCGAGAATGGCGAGCCCTTCGTCGATGCCGGGGCCGCGCGGTGCCGACACCGAGGTGCGGTTCGCCTTGTCGAAAGACGACTTGTAGACAAACGGGATCGACAGCTCGTCCGTGATCGCGCGAATCGCCGACGCGTGCCGCAGCGCGCTGTCGCGGCTCTCGATGGTGCACGTGCCACCGATGAAGACGAACGGCCCGCCGCCGCCGATGCGCACCGAACCGACGGCGACCTGTCGTCCCATCAGGCTACTTCACGGCGCTGAGCCGCGGGGCCTTTTCACGCTGCAAACTGCGCTCGAGCCCGGCGCGGACGAAGCCGCGGAAGAGCGGATGGCAGTTGGTCGGCCGCGACTTGAACTCGGGGTGGAATTGGCAGGCGATAAACCACGGATGGGCCGGGATCTCGATGATCTCGACCAACTTCTTGTCGGGCGAAAGCCCGCTGAGCACCAGTCCGGCCGCTTCGAGCCGATCTCGGTATTCGTTGTTGACCTCGAAGCGGTGGCGGTGGCGCTCGTCGATGCGCTCGCGTCCGTAGACCTCCGCCGCCCGCGTCCCCTCGGCCAGCACACACGGATACGAACCCAGGCGCATCGTCCCGCCCTTCTCGGTGACCCGATGCTGGTCCTCCATCAAGTGGATGATCGGATGCGGCGCCCGTTCGTCGACCTCGACCGAGTTGGCGCCCTCCAGCCCACAGACGTGGCGCGCGTACTCGATGACTGCCATCTGCATGCCGTAACAGATGCCGAAGAACGGAATCTTGTTCTCACGGGCGAAGCGCACCGCTTCGATCTTGCCCTCGGCGCCGCGCGGCCCGAAGCCCATCGGCACCAGAATCGCATCCACCTCACCGAGATCCTTCGGCAGTCCGTCGTGCTCGATCTTCTCGGAGTCGATGAAATGCAGCTTCACCTTGCACTCGTTGGCGATACCGCCGTGGGCAAGCGACTCGTTCAAGCTTTTGTACGAATCCGTAAGATCGACGTACTTGCCGATCACCGCGATCTCCACCTCGCGCGTCGCCTCGCGGACGACGCGCATGGTGTGCCGCCACTTGTCGAGATTCGGAGCCGCCGTCCACATGTTGAGCTTGTCCACCAGGCGCTGGTCCAGACCCTCTTCGTGAAATGCCAGCGGCACCTCGTAGATGCAGTCGACGTCGCGCGCGGTGATGACCGACTTCTCCTCGACATTGCAGAAGTGAGCGATCTTCGACTTCACCTTCGGCTCGAGGTTGTGCTCGGTGCGGCACAGCAGGATGTCCGGTTGGATTCCCAGGCCGGTCAACTCCTTGACGCTGTGCTGGGTCGGCTTGGTTTTGATTTCCCCGGCGGCGGCGATGAACGGCACCAGTGTCAGGTGCACGTAGAGCACGTTCTCGCGGCCGCGGTCCCAGCCGAGTTGGCGAATGGCCTCGAGGAACGGCAGACCCTCGATGTCGCCGACGGTGCCGCCGACTTCGCCGATGAGGACATCGTAGCCCTCGGCGGCGGCGAGCACGCGGCGCTTGATCTCGTCGGTGATGTGCGGGATCACCTGCACCGTTCCGCCGAGGTAGTCGCCGCGCCGTTCGCGACTGATCACCGAGTCGTAGACGCGGCCGGTGGTGAAGTTGTTCTTCTGGCTCATGCGCACCGACAGGAAGCGCTCGTAGTGGCCGAGGTCGAGATCGGTCTCGGCGCCGTCGTCGGTGACGAACACCTCGCCGTGCTGGAACGGACTCATCGTCCCGGGATCCACATTGATGTACGGATCCATCTTGAGGATCGTCACCTTGAGGCCGCGGCTCTCCAGCAGGGCGCCGATCGACGCTGAGGCGAGCCCCTTGCCGAGAGAGGAAACCACCCCACCGGTCACGAAAATGAATTTCGTCTTTGCCCGATTGGTTTCACTCATGACGACCCCCTCCGCTACTGCGAACCAACGACCGTACCATATCTAGATCAGCGGGCGTGTCCACCTCCACCCCCGCGTTCGCCACCTCGACGACCCGGATGCGATACCCGGACTCGAGCGCGCGCAACTGCTCGAGCTTCTCCGCGAGCTCCAGCGGAGTGGGCGCCAACCGCGCGAACTGCAAGAGAAACTTGCGCCGATACGCGTAGAGGCCGATGTGCCGCTGGGCGATCGCCCCGCCGCCGAACCCGTCACGCCAATGCGGAATGGCCGCGCGGGAAAAGTAGAGCGCGTGGCCGGTGGCGTCGGTGACGACCTTGACGACGTTCGGATTGGCGAACTCGGCGGCGTCGCGGATCGCCGTGCTCAACGTCGACATCGGCAGCGCGGCGTCGGCGCGCAGCGGCTCGAGCGCCGCGGCGACGCTGTCGGGGTCGAGCAGCGGCAGGTCGCCCTGGACGTTGACGACGATCTCCGCGTCGAGCGAGCCGACCGCCTCGGCGATGCGGTCGGTGCCGCTGGGATGGGACGGATCGGTCATCGCCACCTCGCCACCGAAAGCGGTCACCGCGGCGCGAATGCGCGCGTCGTCGGTCGCGACCAGGACACGGTCGACACCGCGCGCCGCGGCGGCGCGCTCGTACACGCGGCGGATCATCGGCACGCCTTCGATGTCGGCGAGCGGCTTGCCCGGCAGACGCGAGGATTCGTAACGGGCGGGAATGACGACAACTACGGAGCCCATGGAACGATCCTCCGGCAACGAGACGGGTCGGACCCTACCAGTCCGCGCGGCAAAGGGGAACGCCGCGGCGCGAAAACGGCGTGCGCCCGAGTCTCACCCCGCGAGGTAACCCGTGACGAGGCGAACGAACTCGCGCGCGTACGCCTCGGTCTCTTGCGGTCGGCCGTGCACGACGAGCTTGTGCGTCAGGCCCTCGATCGCCTGGACGACGACCATCGCCGCCAGGTCGGGGTCGGACACCCGCACCTCCGGATGCTCCCGTAGAAACGCGGCCATCGCGGTCGCGACCTGTTTCTCGACAGCCTCGAGCTGGCGTCGTACTCGCGGCGGCAGCGGCGCCTCCTCGAACAAGACCCGATGAAGCGCGCGGTCGCGGCTGTGCAACTCGATCATCGCGCGCACCAGACGCTCGGCGACCTGCCGCAACGGCAACCCGGGCACCAAGACCTCGCTCGCGGCCGCGGCGAGGATGGCCTGGCCCTCGGCGATGTGCGCCTCCATCAAGGCGACGAGCAAGGCGTCCTTGTTCGGGAAATACTCGTACAACGATCCGATCGAGACCCCCGCCACGGCGGAGATGCGGTTGGTGGTGCCGGCGGCATAACCGTGCTCGGCAAAAACCCGAGCCGCCGCCTCGAGAATGACGGCGACGGTTTCGCGCGAACGCTCCTGGCGCGGCTGTTTGCGCGGTCGGATCTCCTTTTGATGCCGTGGCGACATGGTCCTCCGAATCCGAGTTGCAGAACCCGAGTAATTGCTCGAGTCTTGTCGGAACGTCAAGGAGATCCATCGATGCCCTACCTGGCCCTGATCACGCTCGTCCTCTATTTCGCTCTCGCCTTCGGTTGGCGAAGTTGGCGCCAGTGGCGCCGCACCGGCTCCACCGGCTTCCGCGGCATCAGCGGCGCGGTGGGCTCCGCCGAGTGGCTCGGCGGCGTGCTCTTCATCGTCGCGATCGCGGCGAGCCTGAGCGCCCCGATGGTAGAGATCGCGGGGCTGGTGACACCGTGGGCCATGCTCGCCAACCCCGCGGTCCACACCGCCGGCATGGCGCTGGCCGTTTTGGGAATGCTCGGAACTCTCTGGTCGCAGACGGCGATGGGCGACGCGTGGCGCATCGGCGTCGACCGCGGCGAGCGCACGGAACTCGTGGCTCGAGGACCGTTCCGCCATGTGCGCAACCCGATCTTCACCAGCATGGTCGTGGGACTGGGCGGCATCGCGCTGCTGACACCGAATCTTCTGGCGGCGGTCGCCCTCGTCGCGCTGGTAGTGGCATTACAACTCCAGGTGCGGCTCGTCGAGGAGCCGTACCTCGTCGCGACGCACGGAGCCGGGTACCGCCGCTACGCCGCGCGCACGGGCCGATTCATGCCGGCGATGGGCCGGTTGCAGGAGAACTGAGATGGCCGTGCACGATCACCGGTTCGTACCCGCGCTGGGGTTCGACATCCTGACGCCGCTGTACGACATCGCCGTCGCTCTGACGATGCGCGAACGCGCGTTCAAGAGCGACCTGATCGCGCTGGCGAACGTCGCCGCGGGGCATCGCGTGCTGGACCTGGGCTCGGGCACAGGCACTTTGGCGATCCTGCTCAAGGCCACCGTGCCCGGCGCCGTCGTCGTCGGACTGGATCTCGATCCCCGAATCCTCGGTATTGCAAAGGCGAAAGCCGAGCGCGCCGGGGTGGCGATCGAGTGGACGGAGGGCAGCGTCGCCGAGCCACCGTTCGCGGCGAGGAGCTTCGACCGCATCCTTTCCAGTCTGGTCTTCCATCATCTGATGGACGCAGAGAAGGAGCGGGCACTGGCGGCCGCTCGCCGCCTCCTGCGCCCCGGCGGGTCGCTGCACATCGCCGATTTCGCCAAGCCGCACAGCGCGTACACACGCTTGGCGGCAGCGGCGTTCCGCCACTTCGACGGCGCCGAGCGAACGGCGGCCAACCTGAATGGCAGGATGCCCGACTTCCTGCGAGCGGCCGGATTCGCCGCGGTGAGCGAAAGCGCGCCGCGTTCGACGTTGTTCGGAACTCTTACCTTCGTCAGCGGCACGGCCGACTTTACTGGTCCCCAGCCGCCATGAGAGAAGACCGCCATGGCGCACCGTTGGCAATTGATCCACCCGCTCATCCTCATCGCGATCGTCGCCGTCTGCTGGGGCGTGCTCGGCGCGCCGCCCGCGGCGGCCCATCTCGAACTGATGTCGCCGGTGTCGCGCTACGGCGGCGACGTACTCAAGTTCGGCCCCTGCGGCACGGCGGGTGGCGAGCGCAGCTCCAATGTGACGACCTTGGAACCAGGCGCCGTCCTCGAGGTGGTGTGGGACGAGTACATCGATCACCCAGGACACTATCGCATCGCCTTCGATGCGGACGGCGACGACGACTTCGTCGACCCGATCTGCCTCAGCGGCTGCCAGACGCGTACGCCGGAGATCGATCTCTACTCGAATGCCGCGGTGCTGCTCGACGGCATCGCCGATAACGAGGGCGGCGAGGGCCGCGCCACGGTGACGCTGCCCGACATCGAGTGCGACAATTGCACGCTGCAGGTCATCCAGGTGATGTACGACAAGCCGCCGTATGTTCTGCCCGGCGACGACATCTACTACCAGTGTGCCGATCTGGTGTTGCGCTCGACCGGCGCCACCGCGGGCTGCGCCGGCGACTGCGACGGCGATGGCGTGGTGCACGTCAGCGAGCTGATCCGACTGGTCCGCATCGCCCTCGGCCTCGACGAGGTCGCCGCGTGCGCGGTGGGAGATCGTGACGGCGACGGCGTCGTGCGCATCGCCGAGCTCATCACGGCTGTGCAGAGTTCGCTCGCGGGCTGTGATCTACCGATCGAGTTCAACGGATTCAACGCCGACGACGTCGTCCAGCTCGCCGACGACGCGCTCGACGGCCGCGATAACGACACCCCTGGCTCGCGGGCGGCGCAGCAGTACATCATCGACGAGATTCGCGATTTCGCTCGCGGCCTCGACGAGACGCGCGGCGGCGACGACGCCTACAAGCAGGACTTTCCGCTCGGCACCAACATCCTCGCCGTGATTCCCGGCGGCGACCTGGCCGACCAGTACGTGATCGTCGGCGCCCACTACGACCACTTCGCCGGCTGCAGCGGCGTGTGCAACGGCGCCACCGACAACGCCACCGGTGTCGCCGCCGTCCTCGCAATCGGGCGCGGCATCGCCGCGTTGCCGATGCCGCCGCGCCGCTCCGTGATTCTCGCCTTCTGGGATCGCGAAGAGGACGGACTGCTCGGCTCGCGCCACTACGTCGACAACCCTTTGGTGCCGCTCGCCAGCACCGTCGTCTATCTGAACTTCGACATCCAGGGCGCCAACCTGTTGCCGAGCCTGCGCAACGTCAGCTTCGCCGTCGGCGGCGAGTCGGGCGGCGCGGTACTGAGCGAGGCGGTGGCGGATGCCACCTCGGGCGTTGGGCTGGGCACGCGGCCCCTGTCGGCGATCTTCGGCCAGGGACGAAGCGACTATGTCAACTTCGTCAGCAAGCGCGTTCCTGTAGTGTTCTTCGGCGACTCCACCGGTCCGTGCTACCACACCGCCGACGACGACGTCGGTGTGGTCGACTTCGACAAGCTGGCGATGCAAAGCGAGATCGGCTTCCGCCTCGCGCTGGCGATGACGTCGGGCAGTAGCCGCCCCGAGTTCACAGTCGCCCCCGCGGTCGTCTTCGAGGACGCCGTCCACGTCCTCGCCGTCGTCGACGCCGCGGTCGGCTCGGACCTCGATCTCTTCGAACCCGCCGATCAGGCGGTGCTCACGCAGTTCCAGATCGATCTGTCCGCCATCGTCACGGCCGGCGCCGAGAACTTCGGCCCCGATCAGATCGGCGTGCTGCTGACCGGCGTCATCCAGACGATCGACCTGCTCGGCAACCTTCCCTGCGACGGCTTCCTCTGACGCGGCGACCGTACCTTGCAGCGAGGGCCGGTCCGCAAGCGGACCGGCCCTCGTGTGTCATGTTGTTTTCTGCCGGAGCCTCAAGGCAGATCGCGACATCGGAGAATCGCGCCGCTTTCGGTACACCCACCGGGCCCGATGTCGTCGCCGCGGTCGACGGTCGTACCGCCCTCGACACTGCGGATGCTCACCCACAGCGGCGTCTGCGAGAGAGTCGGCTTTACCAGATCCTGCCGAGTGATCTTCGCACGTACTCGGAAGAAGTTTGGCGCCGATCGCTTGCGCAGAGTCAACGCGCTGCGAGTCGCGGCGTCGCGGCAAAGAATGCGGCCGCCGTTGGTCTTGCACTGCGCGGGGCTGAACGTGAAGCGACTCACTTCCGTCAGCGGTGCCGGCGAGTCGTGGAACAAAATCACCTCGAGCCCGCCTGTCGTGGCGATCGGGCCAAAGGCGTTCGGAGCGCTCGCCGTGTCGATCTCTCCGAGGAAGTCCCATTGGTCGCGGTTCGCCTGGCTCGCCAGCTTGCGCACCTTCAACTTGCGGAGGCTCAGAGTTCCGCGCTCGTCCGCGTCGCAGACGAGATCGCCGTCGCTGTCGTCCGCCGTGCAGGCGCCGCCGGAGCACTGATTTCCCGCGGAGCAGCTGACCGCGGCCCCGCACGGCGTTCCATCCGGCAGCGGCAACGGCACGCAAACTCCCGGCTCTTCACAGCCACCGGCGTTGCACTCGTCTCCCGCCCCCGAACAATCCGGCGGCGCCCCGGAACCGCAGATTCCTCCGCCGCACGTCTCGGCGCCGTTACAGGTCAGCCCGTCGTCACACTCGGCGTCGACGGTGCACGCGATGCAGGTCGGTATCGACGCGCGGAACGGATCGGCGTCGACCGCACCATCCGTGCTGTCGCAGCCGGCAGTGTTCGGTCCAGTCGGGCATCCCCACCAGTTGTCCTCCGCCGAGAGAGAGCCAAAGCCGATGGCGGAACCGTCGATACCGGTGGTGTTACCCGTGATCGCATTGTCCTCGACATTATTCGCCGCGGCATCGGTCGACACCCCGACCTCGTAGCTGAATGCGTCGTGGCCGGTGATCTGGTTGCACGTGACCGAGTTGCCGGTGCTGTCGCCGGGATCGCAAAGGCCAAAGGAGCCGCCTTGGAGGATGATTCCGCCGTTGCCGTTGCTCACCTGATTGAGCGTGATGTCGTTGTTCGACGACGAGAAGACCAGGATGCCGGCGCCGGTGCCGTTGGCGGGATTCCCCGTATAACGATGCCCGGTGATCGTGTTGCCGGTGATGGTGACCGGCCCGGCGCCGAAGCCCGCCTGGATTCCGTTCTGCGCGATCACCGAGACATCGCCGGCACCTGTAACGGTGTTGTCCGAGACCACGCCGGTGGCGACGCCGTCGAGCGCCAACGCGCAGCCACAACCATTGTACGTGATCCCGTTCTTCTGGTAGCCGGCGACCGTCACGCCGACGGTGTTGACCGTCGCGACATTCGGTCCCTTCGCCTGAACGTAGATACCGAGACCGTTCTGCGCGCCGTTCAGAGGAGCGTTCTGCATGTTCAGCACGGCGCCGCCGTTGATGGCGCCCGAGGCGTTTCGAAAGAAGATGCCGATGAAGCGCGCCGGCATCGGATTGATCAGGGAGCCGTCGACGGTAAGGTCGTTGAGAACCACACCGCCGACGCCGGATACCAGGACGATGGCCGTCCCGAGGCCATTCGAGCAGGGACTTCCCTGCGTCGCGTCAGTTATGACGCTGCTCGGCCGAATCGTCGCGCCGGCTCCCTCGATGGTGAGGTTGGCCGTGGTGATCGACACCTGCTCGTCGTAGACCCCGGGCAGAGCCACGATCGTCGAGCCGGAAGGAGCCGCTGAGACGGCGGCCTCGAGACTGACTCCGACGGTTCCGACCGCGGCATCCACGTAGACCCCGATGTCGAACGTGTTGGCCGCGGCGACGGTGCCGGTCGTCTCGCCCGTGTTCTGGATGAACACATGTCCCGTCGAAGGTGGCACCACGGGTGTCGTGCAACTGGCGAAGAGTCCGGCGCTGGCAAACGTGTTGCCGGAGATGGTCGTCGACGGTCCGCGTGCGCGCAAACTGGTGGCAAAGCGGCTGGTGGTTCCGGTGAAGACGTTGCCGGTGATCGAGGCAACGTTCGAGTCGACCGTGACCAGGGTGTTGCCCTGCTCCTGGCCGAGCGAGTTGCATCCGCCGGCGGCACCGCTGATCAGATTGTTGGTGAACGTCGTGTTCGACGTGTTTCCACCGCCGCTACCGCCCCCCATCGCGACGAGCTGACGGGGCCGATTCGGCGCGGAGAACTGATCGCCAAATCCATTCCCCTCCGGCCCGCCACCGGTGAACGTCTGTCCAGCGAACTCGTTGTCCGAGATGACGAAGCCACTGATCGTCGCGCCGAACTCTGTTTGCAATCCCGCATCACCCGCGGCGACGATCTCGTTGTCGATGATCTGCGCGGCGCTGTGGCTGCCTTGGAAATAGAGAGCGGCGCTCTCGATGCCGGGCGAAGTGTTGTCGATGCCGTTGATGGTGAAGCCCTGCCCCACCGCGCCGATCTCGACGCCGACACTGCCGCCGGTGACGCGTACCGTACCGAGGGCGCTCGTGGGATTCCCGGGCGGATCGATCACTGTGGCCGCCCGGCCGCTTCGCGACAGCAGCGCGATGTTCTTGTTGATGACGACGAACTCAGTGTATGTGCCATCGTCGACCAACACGGTGTCGCCGTGCGCGGCAAGCGCGATGCCGGCATTGATCGTCGCCGCCCCCATGCCGCCGGTGCAGGATCCGTCGATGCCGTCGTTGGGAACACACGCGACGTCCGCGCGCACCTCGGCGGCAGCGCCGAGAGCGACCAGTACGCCCAGAAAGAGCGCCATCGTGCGCGTCGTACAACGCGGTCTGTCGTAGTTCGAATTCCGCTTCATGAGCCGCCCTCCTGGCGATTGCGTTATGCGGTCCCGGAGGAGCCAGAACCGAGTCTATCCGCGTCCTGACACAGCGGTCGCTACGCACTCAAGATTGGAGTTTTACTTATTAGTAATATTGCGTACGTTACTTCGCGTACGAACAAATCGCGTTTCGCAACTGCCCGATGGCGCGCGGCGGACACGCCACGCCAGTGACCTCGGAGCGCCTCCAGCAGTGCCAGATCTGACGTTCACGTGGCCGGAGCCAAGGATTTCAGCTCAGTGCGGATCGGCGAGCGGCGGACAATCCGTCCGCCGCTCGCCCTCTCATGCAGGGGGATTGTTCTGACGAAGGTCCGAAGTGCTATCCGTTCTCACTTCCCGGATTCACACGGAGTGGCCCTGATCGTCGAAGATTCCCTCGAAGAGGATCGAGCTTAGGTAGCGTTCGCCAGAGTCCGGCAGGACCGTCACGATCGTCTTTCCCGCGTTCTCCGCTCGGCGAGCGATGCGCACGGCGACGGCCACCGCCGCTCCGCATGAGATTCCGGCGAGGATCCCCTCTTCGCGGGCCAACCGCCGCGCGTAGGTGATCGACTCTTCGTTGGTCACGCGCTCGATCTCGTCCACCATCGAGAGGTCGAGTGCTTGCGGGACGAATCCCGCACCGATTCCCTGAATCCTGTGCGGACCGGGCTTCAGCGGTTCGCCGGCCCGCTGTTGCGTCAGCACGGGGCTATCGGCTGGCTCGACCGCGACGGAGATGATCGGTCTGCCGCGCGTCTTCTTGATGTAGCGGGAAACGCCGGTGATCGTTCCGCCGGTGCCGACGCCGGAGACGAAGATGTCGATCGCGCCGCCGGTCTGTTCCCAGATCTCCGGCCCCGTCGTGGCTTCGTGGATGGCGGGATTGGCGGGGTTGGCGAACTGCTGCAGCAGCACGTACTTCCCTGGATCGGCGGCGGCGATCTCCTCGGCCTTCGCAACCGCGGCCTTCATGCCGCCCGCACCTTCGGTCAGCACCAGCTTCGCGCCGTAGGCGACGAGCAACTTGCGGCGCTCGATGCTCATCGTGTCGGGCATCGTCAGGGTCAACGGGTAGCCGCGCGCCGCCGCCACGAACGCGAGCGCGATCCCCGTATTGCCGCTGGTCGGTTCGACGATCTCCACGCCGGGTCCGAGAACGCCGCGCTTCTCGGCGTCCCACACCATCGCCGCGCCGATGCGGCACTTCACCGAGTAGGCCGGGTTACGGCCCTCGATCTTGGCGAGGATCGTCGCCGACGCCCCGTCGTGCACGCGGTTCAGACGCACCATCGGGGTGTTGCCGATCGAGTGGGCGTTGTCTTCGTACCAGCCGGCCATCAGTCTCACTCCATTCGTGTCGTCGGATTGCGGCGCCATCGCCGTTCCGCATTTCGAATTTCGCAGCATTCGGCACCGAGTATCCCGGGCCGCGGCACGAGAGTTCAAGAGCTGGGTCGCTCCGCTCGAGTTCCGGCGCTATTTCGATTTGACGAAGTGCTTCTCGACCCAGGCGGCGATTTCGTCGATCTCCGCTTTCGCAACAATGACGCGATCGATCAGAAACCGCTCCGCGGCGTCCGCGCCGACGACGAGACGGTGGCCATTCAAGTGGAGGAACACCGCGGTGATGGCAAAGGCGACCCGTTTGTTTCCATCCATGAACGCGTGGTTTTGGGAAAGGCTTTGCATCAGCGCCGCCGCTTGCAGAGAAAGGCTCGCGTAGTATCCGGAGCGCGGGCGGGCGAGTGCGCTCTCGAGCAGCCCGAGGTCGCGCACACCAGTGCTTCCGCCGAAGCGCTCGATCAGTCGATCGTGAAGATATAGGGCCTCCTCCAACGTCGGGTAGACCGTGTCCTTCCGCCGCATCTACTTGGCCAGACGCCTCAGCAGCTCTTCATGCTCGTCGAGCACGTCATCCGCAGCCTTGCGAAAGGCTGGTCGAACACGCGCCCGCTGCAAAAACTCCGCGACCGCCATGGTGAGAACTCCCGACAGCGTTCGGTCATTCTCTTTAGCGTAGCGGCGCAGATCGTCCAGCACGCGAGCATCGATTTGCGACGCGAACTTCACCTGGTTACCCATGGCCCGGCAGCTTTCATGCACTTTCATGAAGTGTCAAGCCGATACCGCCCGAGGATGGGCCGTCTCGTAAATCGCTCATCTCGTAACACCTAGCGCCGATGAACTGCGGTTCGGTCCCTGCGCTACGGGGGGACCCTCAGTGTCACCAAGTCCGCGCGCTCTTTCCGTCGGCTAGCAGACTTTGTTGTAGACGCGGCGCGCTGCGGCCTGCTAGATGGCTAGTTGGTTTTGGCGGGCTGGCCTTACGGCTGCCCAGGGGGGAGACACCGCCATGCGCCACGTCGCGACGATTGGAGCGAGCCGCTTCCTTATTTTCGGGGCGATCATGTGCTTCGGTGCCCGGCCGTGGGCGGCGAGCGCCGCGCCGGGTGATCTCGATGCCACGTTCGGCACCGGGGGGATCGTCGTCACCGCTGTCGACGGCCTGGCTGATCTCGGCGGGCGACCGATCCTGCAGCCCGACGGCAAGATCCTTCAAGTCGGTACGGTGATCACTCCCGGTGGAGGCCACTTCGCCGCGTTGCGCTACGACGCGACCGGGACTCTCGATCCAGCCTTCGGCACCGGCGGTGTCGCGCGGGTCCAGGTCAGTACGGGCGCCGCGAACGCGCTCGCCGGTGCGCACCAGAGCGACGGCAAAGTCGTCGTCGCGGGCGCGGGCTCGAACGGCAGCAACATGGATTTCGCCGTCGCCCGTTTCAACGCCGACGGCACCGTCGATCTTGGGTTCGGTCCCTCCGGCGTCGTCACGACCGCGATCGGTAGCAGTAACGACAACGGCTTGAACGTCGCGGTCCAGGCCGACGGAAAAATCGTCGTTGTCGGTGAGTCCCGCAACGGCAGCGGCGACTACGACGTCGCGATCGTGCGCTACGATGCGACCGGGGCGCCGGACGCTACCTTCGGCACGGGAGGCATCGTCACCACGTCGATCAGTGCTTTCGACGACCGCGCGAACGGCGTGGCCCTACAGCCAGACGGCAAGATCGTGATCGTAGGCCAGACGGAGAACGGCAGCGACACGGATGGACTTCTCATCCGCTACGATTCCGGCGGTGCGCTCGACGGGTCATTCGGCACGGGTGGGATCGTGACGACGACGATCGGCGGCGGCAACGACTCGTGGCTCGGCATGGCGCTGCTCGGCGGCGGCGAGATTCTCGCCTCGGGTCAATCGTTCAACGGCAGCGTCCAGGTCCCCACGCTGGCGCGCTTCACCGCCGCCGGCGCGCTCGACGCGGGTTTCGGGACGGCGGGTGTCTTCACGACCGCGATCGGCAGCGGCGACGCGTTCGCCGGCGATCTCTCCGTGCAGTCGAACGGCAGAATCGTCGCCGCGGCGACCGCCAGCAATGGCGCGAATAACGACTTCGCGCTCTTGACGCTGCTGGCAAACGGCAGCCTGGACGGCGGCTTCGGCACGGGCGGCACGGTGCAGACGGACCTCGGCAGCTCGGTGAACGACACCGGGTTCGGGTTGGCGATCCAAGCGGACGGTCGACTCGTCGTTTCAGGCTTCACTCAACCAGGGGGTGTTTTCGCGTTCGCGATCGCCCGCTACGAAGGCGAGACGCCGGTGTGCGGCAACGGGGCGGTCGATTTCGGCGAAGATTGCGACGACGGCAACGTCGCATCGGGCGACTGTTGCTCCTCGATATGCGCGTTCGAGACGGCGGGGTCGAGTTGCGTCGACGACGGAGAGGCGTGCACCACCGACCTCTGCGACGGCGCGGGAATCTGCGTTCATGCGGCGGGCAACCCCGGCGCCGTCTGCCGTCCGGGCTCCGGCGACCTATGCGATCCGGATGAGACGTGCACCGGCATCGATCCGACGTGCCCGACGGATGTCGTCGCCAGCGCCGGTACGCTGTGCGACTCCGGGAGCGGCGACATCTGCGACCCGGACGAGGTGTGCAGCGGCTCTCCCGGCGCGGCGTGTCCGGGCGACGTGATCGCGGCCCTCGGCACGGTGTGCCGTGCCGGCTCCGGCGACGCCTGTGACCCCGACGAGGTGTGTAGTGGTGTCGCCGGGGTGGCTTGTCCGGCGGATGTCGTCGCCAGCGCCGGGACAGTGTGCAACCCCGGTAGCGGCGATGTTTGCGACCCCGCCGAGGTGTGCAGCGGCACCCCCGGCGTGGCATGCCCACCGGACAGCGTGTCGCCGGCGGGAACCGTGTGCAATGCGGGCAGCGGCGATGTCTGCGACCCCGCGGAGACCTGCACGGGTTCGCCCGACACCCCCTGCCCCGCCGACGTGTTCGAGCCGTCGAGCACGGTCTGTCGAGCCGCGGTCGGCGAATGCGACGTCGACGAATCCTGCCCCGGCAGCGCGGACGGCAGTTGTCCAGCGCAGGCGATCGCGCCGGACGGGACTGCGTGCAGCGACGGCGACGGTGAATGCGACGACGGAACGTGCATCGTCTCGACGAGCGGCCTGGAGAGTTTCACTTGTTGGAAGGTCAAGGACACGCGGAATCCGCGCTTCGAGCCGGTCTTCGTCGACCTCGACGACGCTTTCGCCACCCAGGAGGTGGAACTGAAGAAGCCGTTCATGATGTGCGCGCCGGCAAGTGTGGACGGCAGTACCGTTGAGAACACGACCGACCACATCTGTTGCTACAAGGCGAAGGGCGCCAAGCTCGACCCACCGCGCCCGGTTGTCAGCGTCGACGGCGTCAGCCTCGGGCAGGTGATTGAACTGGAAGTGAAGAAGACCGCGCTTTTCTGCGAGCCCTGCACGTCGGCCGCCGTGCCGTGATCTCGCAGCAGCCCGTTGAAGCTGCTAAGCCACAGCAAATGGAAGGGTACCCTCCAGCGCTGGCTCGCGATCTCGCGGCGCGTGCGGTCGATGTGCTCACGAGGGACTCGCGGGTGCGCTTGGTGTATCTCTTCGGCTCGGCCGTCGATTCCGCAAGCCCGGTCGCCCGCGACGTCGATCTGGCCGTGTGGACGGAGCCGCGGCTCACCGTAGAGGATCTGGTTCAACTGCGAGCGCAGCTCGTCGACGTTGTACACACCAGGATTGACCTGATTTCGCTGAATGACGCGCCGATCGTGTTGGCGAAGGAAGTTGCGGACCATGGCCTCTGCCTCTACGCCGCGAGCGACGACGTCGAGACGGAGTTCGTCGTCCGCGCGCGCGCGCGGTTCTGGGATTTTGCGCCTTTCCTGAAAACGCAATGGAAGCTCGCCGGACTGCGCATCGAGGAGCGTTTGCGTGGTTCTGCGACCTGACGCTCTGCGCAGTCGCCTCCTGAAGTTGGAGGAAGTGATCTCCGGCCTGGAGGCTCTTCTCTCCCGCGGCGCCGCGAGATCTCAGCAGCAGAGCGATCGATGGGCACTCGAGCGAGGTCTCCAACTCGGTGCGGAGATTGTCCTGGACATCGGAAATCACATCTTGAGCGCGCATTTCGGAGTCAGCGCCGTCGACCATGAGGATGTCATCGCGCAGTTGCAGACCCACAGCGTCCTCGACGAACCCGAGAGAACCCGACTTCGCGGTCTCGGCGGCTTTCGCAACATCCTCGTCCACGACTACGTGCGGTTGGATCCGTCGCGCGTCGACGATTTCGCGGCGCGAGCGCCGGACGACTTCAGCGCGTTCGCGCGAGCGGTCCGCCGCTGGATGGAGCGGGACCTGCGCTAGCAGCCGCCGGGTGCTCAAGATCTTCGCCGCGTGGACCTGGCGAGAAATGCGATGTAGGCTCCGCCGCTGTGCGATACTCTCGAACGCTGATACCGACCCTGAAGGAAGATCCGTCGGATGCGGAGGTCGTCAGTCACAAGCTGATGGTCCGCGCCGGCATGATCCGGCAAGTCGCCCGCGGGATCTATGACTACCTGCCGCTAGGCCTGCGCGTCGTGCGCAAGGTCGAGCGCATCGTCCGCGAGGAGATGGACCGCGCCGGGGCGCAGGAGATCCTGATGCCGACCATCTGCCCCGCCGAACTGTGGCAGGAGACGGGGCGCTGGGAGCACTACGGCAAGGAGTTGCTGCGCATCAAGGACCGCAACGACCGGGACTTCTGCTTCGGCCCGACGCACGAAGAGGTGATCACCGACATCGTCCGGCGCGAGGTGCGCTCCTATCGCGAGCTGCCGCTCAACCTCTACCAGATCCAGTCGAAGTTTCGCGACGAGATCCGGCCGCGCTTCGGACTGATGCGCGGGCGCGAGTTCGTCATGAAGGACGCGTACTCCTTCCACGCGACCTACGACGACTGCCTGCGCGAGTACCGGCACATGTTCGACACCTACACGCGTATCTTCGACCGCTGCGGCCTGCGCTTTCGGCCGGTCGAGGCGGCGACCGGCGCCATCGGCGGCTCGCTGTCGCACGAGTTCCACGTCCTCGCCGACTCGGGAGAAGACGCTCTCGTCAGTTGCCCGAGTTGTAAGTACGCCGCCAACGTCGAGAAGGCGGAGATCCGCCGACTGCAGCGCGAAACGGGCGCGGCCCCGGACGGCGAACCGCATTCGGTCGAAACACCGGGACAGCGCACGGTTGATGAAGTCAGCGTCTTTCTCGGCGTGCCGGGCGATCGCTTTATCAAGACTCTGTTGTTCACCACGGACGCAGGCGAGACGATCGCAGCCCTTGTGCGCGGTGACCATGAATTGAGCGAGAGCAAACTCGTCTCCGCTCTCGGCTGCGCGTCGTTGGCGATGGCGGACCCGGATGTCGTACAGCGACACACCGGCGCCGCGGTCGGTTTCGCCGGCCCGGTCGGGCTCACCGTCCGGCTGCTGGCCGACTTCGCGGTCGACGGCCTCACCGACGCCGTCACCGGCGCCAATCAAACCGATCGCCACCTCACCGGCGTCGATCAGCGTCGCGACTTTCCAAAGGTTGAGTTCGCCGACTTGCGCACCGCCGCGCCCGGCGACCCCTGCGCGCGCTGTGCCGAGGGTGTTTACGACGGTCACCGCGGCATCGAGGTCGGACAGGTCTTCTATCTTGGCACCAAGTACAGCAAGGCGATGGGCGCGACGTTCCTCGCCGAGGACGGAAAGCAACAGACGATGGAGATGGGCTGTTACGGGATCGGCGTCACGCGTACCGCGGCGGCCGCGATCGAGCAGAACCACGACGCGGGCGGCATCGTATGGCCTCTCGCCCTCGCCCCGGCGCACGTGCATCTGATCAACGTCAAGGCGAAGGACGACGCTCTGACCGCGGCGGCGGACCGACTGTACGACGAACTTCTGGCGGCCGGTGTGGAGGTCCTCTACGACGACCGCGACGAGCGCGCCGGGGTGAAGTTCAAGGACGCCGACCTGATCGGCATCCCACACCGCATCACGATCGGACCAAAGGGCCTGGAGAAGGGCGTCGCGGAAGTGAAGCGGCGCAACGAGAGCGAAGCGCGCGAGGTCGCGATCGGCGAGGTGGCAGAGCAGCTCGCGCAGGAGATCCGGCGCGAACTCGCGGCGTGAGGACGAGCGGATGCGACGTCTCGAGGGGGACAGCGGCAAATCGACTCAGCGCGCCAAGAAAGCGCGGCCCACGGATGCGATGCGCAAGCGCCTCATCTTTGCTCTGGACGTGCCGACGCAGCGCGAAGCGCTGCAGCTGGTCGATCTGCTCAAAGATGACGTCGGCCTGTTCAAGGTCGGCAAGCAGTTGTTCGTCACGTGCGGACCGGAGATCGTCAAGGAGATCCGCCGCAGGCGCGCCGACGTGTTTCTCGATCTGAAGTTTCACGACATTCCGCGCACCGTCGCCAAGGCCGCCGCCGAGGCGACGAAGTTGGGCGTGGCAATGCTCGACGTGCACGCGACGGGAAGCGTCGAGATGATGCGGCAAACCGTGCGCGAGGTGGCGAAGGTCGCGCGGCTGAACCAACTCAAGAAACCCAAACTGCTGGCGATCACGGTGCTGACGAGCCTGAACCGTGAGGACCTGTCCCAGGTGGGGATTCGTTCCAGCGTCGAGAACCAGGTCGCGCGACTAGCCAAACTAGCCCGCCTCTGCGGCATGGATGGAGTCGTCGCTTCGCCGCTCGAGGTCGGACGGATTCGCAAGGAATGCGGTCCGCGGTTTCTCATCGTCACGCCCGGTGTTCGACCGGCGAACAGCGACGTCGAGGATCAGAAGCGCGTAATGACACCCGAGCAGGCGATCCGCGCCGGGTCGAAATATCTCGTCATCGGCAGCCCGATCCGCAACGCCGCCGACCCGGTGCAAGCGGCGCGCGACATCGTCGCCGAGATGCAGCGTGGCACTCGACTCCCGGCGCGGACTTGAACAGGGCGGCGGTCGCGGAGATCGGATCGCGTAGGCACCGACGCAAAGGAGCACCGCATGGCGTGGATCATTCTCGTGGTCGCCGGGCTGTTCGAGGTCGGTTGGGCGATCGGCTTGAAATACACCGACGGTTTCACCCGGCTATGGCCGACCGTGTGGACCGTGTTTGCGATGGCGGTCAGCCTGTGGTTGCTCGGTATCGCCATGAAAACGCTCCCCGTGGGAACGGCGTACAGCGTCTGGGTCGGCGTCGGCGCGGTCGGCACGGTTCTTCTCGGCATCGCGCTGCTCGGTGAGCCGGTCAACGCCCCACGCCTGCTCAGCGTCGCCCTGATCGTCGCCGGCATCGCCGGCCTCAAACTGGCGACACCGGCATAGACCGGACTCTCGAGAACGCGCGATGCACAAGCTGGGCGATCTCGTTCGAACTCTCTCCCTCGCGGCACTGGGCGTGTACGCGGGCGCCATGCTCACCGAGGCCATGATCCTCGTTCCGTTCTGGCAGTCGGTGCCGGCCGGTGAGTTCTTTGCCTGGTACGGCGCCAACGACAAGCGCCTCCTCGATTACTTCGGCGCCGTGACCTCGATCATGGCGGTGCTCGCACTCGCCGCCTCCGGCGCGTCTCTGTGGGAGGGCCATCCCGGCCGGTGGTACACCGTGTTCACCGCGGCCGTCGCCGTCGGGCTCGTGCTTCTCTTCCCGTTCTATTTTGCCGAGGTCAACGCGGCGTTCGCCGCGAGCGCGATCCCGGCGGCGGAACTGCCGGCGGCGCTGTCGAGCTGGGCGCTCGTGCACTGGATCCGCACGATATTCAGTTTCATCGCGCTCGGCGCCGCACTGCTCGGCAGCCGCACCGCGAACACGTAGCAGGCCGAACGGCCAGTGGGTCGCTCTCCGGTGCCAAACGAATAGCCGGTCAGCGCAGCGATAGAAATGCGGCGTGCGCCAACTCGTACGCCCAGCTCGGAAAGATGCCGAGGAACACGGTGCCGAAAGCGCTCGCGGCGATCGTCGCCGCGAGGTACGGCCGGTGCGCGGTTCCCTGCACGTCCTTGCCCCCGTCCGCCATGAACATCCGCATCAGCACGCCGCCGTAGTAGTACATCGAGACGACGCTGTTGAGAATGCCGATGATGGCCAACCACACGTAGCCCTGCTGCACGGCGGCGCTGAACAGATAGAACTTGCCGGTGAAGCCGGCCAGCGTCGGGATGCCGGCGAGGGAGAGCATGAACACCGTCATGCAAAACCCCAGCAGCGGATAACGCATACCGACGCCGTCGAAGTCGTCGAGGCTCTCGTTCGGCTCGCCGCGCCGGCCAAGGGCGATGACGACGGCGAACGCTCCGGTGTTCATCAGCGTGTACGCCAGCAGGTAATACAGAACCGCGGCACCGGCCGCCGGCGTACCCGCGACCATGCCGACCAACAGGTAGCCGGCGTGCGCGATGCTGGAGTAGGCCAGGAGGCGCTTGATGTTGTTCTGGCGCAGCGCGGCGAGATTGCCCAGCGTCATGGTCGCGACCGCCATCACCGCCAACACGGCGCTCCACTCGACGGCGAACGCCGCGAAGGTGTGCATGAAGACGCGGACGAAGCCGGCGAACGCCGCTGCCTTGACTCCGACGGCCATGAACGCCGTGACCGTGGTGGGCGAGCCTTCGTAGACGTCGGGCGCCCAGGCGTGGAAGGGAACGGCGGCGATCTTGAACGCGAAACCGACCAGCAGGAGCGCCATGCCACCGCCGGCCAGCACCCGCTGGAGGCCACCGCTCGCCCCGAGCTCGCGGGCGATCGGTCCCAGAGCGGTCGTCTGGAACGCTCCGTAGAGCAGCGCGATGCCGAACAGCAGAAATCCCGTGGCGAACGCGCCCAACAGGAAGTACTTCATCGCCGCTTCGCTCGAGCGCAGGTCGGGGCGCCATATGCCGGCGAGAACGTACGCCGCGACCGACATCGTCTCGAGCCCGAGGAAGAGAACGATGAGGTCGTTGGCGGCCGCCATCAGGAACATCCCGGCCGTCGCGAGGAGGATCAGCGCGTAGTACTCGCCGCTGTGCAGATCGATGGTACCCAGGTAGTCCATCGACATCAGCAAGGTCAGGCCGGCGGCGATGCAGAACAGAACGTTGAAAAAGACCGCGTAGCGATCGAGGACGATGGTCGCGGCGAACGACGTCTCCGCGGTGTTCCAAAGCGCGACCGACGCGATCGCGGCGACCGCGAGGCCGATCAGGCCGATCCATCCGAGCCCATCCTTCTCAGGCCCGGTAACCGCGAGATCGGCCATGAGGACGGCGAACCCGGTCCCCGTGATCAGCAGGGTGGGCAGAAGGACCGCCCACGAGACGTCCGGCATCACCATCGCAGGATTCGAATCTCGTCGGCGTTGAGTGTTTCGCGGTGGCGGAACAAGGCGATGATGATCGCCAAGCCGACGGCGACCTCGGCGGCTGCGACGGTCATCACGAAGAAGACGATGACCTGTCCGTCCATGGCGAGCTGCTGGCGCGAGAAGGCGACGAAGGCGAGGTTGGCCGCGTTCAGCATCAGCTCGATCGACATGAACATCACGATCAGGTTGCGGCGGATCAGAAATCCGACCGCGCCGATGACGAACAGGATGACGCTGAGGGCGATGTAGTAGGTAACGGGTACCATCGCGTCACACCAACTTCTTTTTGGCGAGCACCACGGCGCCGAGCACCGCGACGAGCAACAGAACGCCGGTGATCTCGAACGGCAGGACGTAGCGTGTGAACAGGAGCTCACCGATGCCCGTCGCGGTTCCGAACTCCGCCGGGACCGCCGCGTCGAACCCGGGTCCCGGCAGCGCGCCGCCCGGGAAGAACAACGGACGCAACGACAACAAGGCGAACACCACCCCGATTGCGGACGCGGCCATCGTGAGAACGCGCCGCCGCTTCTGCGGCAGATCCGCCTCGAGGTTGAGCAGCATGATGACGAACAAAAACAGAACGAGGATCGCCCCCGCGTAAACGATCACCTGCAGCGCGGCGACGAGATGGGCGTCGAGGAACACGAACATCACCGCCATCAGGAAGAGAGTCATCGCGAGGCACAGCGCGCTGCGGATCGGGTGGAGATTGAGGATGACCCCGAGCGCGCACGCGACGATGAGAGCGGCCAACGGGAAGAACGTTAAAGGACTCATTGCCGCACCATGATGATGATCGCGGTCGCCACGATGTTCACGAAGCCCAGCGGCAACAGGCCCAGCCAGCCGAGGTGCATCAGCTGGTCGTAGCGGAAGCGCGGGATGGTCCAGCGAATCATGATCTGGAACCAGCAGAAGAAGATGATCTTGAAGGTGAAGGACGCCATCTGCAGGAGGACGACCACGAGGTTGGGCAGGTCGATGGTGGCGCCGCCGGGGAACACGAATCCGGACGCGAACAGGTACGGGACCTGCCAGCCGCCGAAGAACAGCGTCGCCACCAGCGCGGAGACGATTACGACTTCGACGAAGTCGGTCATGAAGAACATCAGGTGCTTCATGCCCGAGTACTCGGTGAAGTAGCCGCTGATCAGCTCGGCCTCGCTCTCGGGAAGATCGAACGGAATCCTCTTGCTCTCGGCGATGCCGGCGACCAGGAAGATGAGGAACGCGAGGGGCTGGTACAAAATGCCCCAGGCGGGAAGCCAACCCCACAGAAGTTGTCCCTGCGCGCGCGCCATCTCCTGCAGATCCAGTGTTCCATACGTCAGGATCATGGCGACGACCGCCAGGCCCATCGGCAGTTCGTAGGAGATCATCTGCGCCGAACCGCGAATGCCGCCGAGAAGCGACCATCGGTTGTTCGACGCCCAGCCGCCCAGAACGACGCCGTAGACGCCGAGCGACATCATCGCCAACACGTACATGACGCCGATGCCGAGCGGGGCGATCTGCAGGTTGATCTCGCGGTCGCCGACCAGCAGTACGTCGCCGAAGGGCAGGACCGCGAACGCCACCAGGACCGGGAACAGGTTCACGCAGGGAGCCAACGTGTGCAGCAGACGATCGGCGCCGCGCGGGATCACGTCTTCCTTCGTCGCGAACTTGAGCGGATCCGCCATCAACGTGTTGACCAGGCCGGCGCCGGCGAAACCGAAGATGCTGGCGCGGTTGGCACCGATGCGGTCGTGGATCAACGCGCTACCCTTGCGCTCGATCCAGCCGAGCAGTCCGGCCATCGGCATGACCATGCCAAGGACGGCGAGGACCTTGATCAGGATGATGAGGATCTCGACCAGCATTGCGGCGGAAACTCTTCAGGACCCGGCCAGGCGCTCGATGATCTCGAGAACCTTGTCGACGTTCAGGTCTTCCCAATAGTCGTCGTCGATCTGCATCATCGGCGCCGTGCCGCACGAAGCGAGGCATTCCACCTCGTCGAGCGAGAACCGGCCGTCGGCCGTGGTCTCCCCCGGGCCGATGCCGAGTCGCTCCTTCAAACAGTCGAGGATCTGACCGGAGCCGACCAGGTCGCAGGACAGGTTCGTGCACACCTGCACGTGATGCCTGCCCATCGGCTTCTTGTAGTACATGGTGTAAAAGGACGCGACGGAAGCGACGAACGCCGGCGACAGACCGAGCAAGCCGGCGACGTAGGTGAGAGCGTCGGTGCTCAGGTGGCCGAACTCCTTCTGCGCAAGCCAAAGCGTCGGCATGATCGCCGCCCGCTTCTCGGGGTAGCGCGTCAGGATCGCTTCAAACTGCGCTTTCGATCGTTGGGTAAATTCGACGGCCATCAGCGGGATCGCGTTCGTTCAATGTCGAGCATGATTCAGCGGTCGCACTCGCCGCCGATCATGTTGATCATGCCGAAGGTCGGGATGATGTCCGCGATCATGTGGCCGCGTATCATCTGGCCCAGCGCCGCCATCCCGAGGAAGCAGGGCGGACGCACGCGACAGCGATAGGGTCGCCCGCTGCCGTCGCTGACGATGTAGAAACCCAGCTCGCCGTTGGCGCCTTCCACCGCCTGGTACACTTCTCCCGCGGGCACCTTCGCGCCCTCCATGATGAGCTTGAAGTGATTCATCAGGCCTTCGATGCTGCCGTACACTTCGCTCTTGTCGGGTAGTACGTAACGCGGGTCGTCGACGCGCACAGGGCCGTCCGGCAGGGTCTTCAACGCCTGGTCGATGATGCGCAGGCTCTGTTCGATCTCGTTGAAGCGAACGAGAAACCGGTCGTAGTTGTCGCCCTTCTCGCCGACCGGCACTTCGAAGTCGAACTGCTCGTAACCCGAGTACGGCTGCGCCTTGCGCACGTCGTAGGCGACTCCGGTGGCGCGCAACAACGGGCCGGTGAGGCCGAAGCTGATCGCATCCTCGCGCGAGAGGATGCCGATGCCCGTCATCCGATCGAGGAAGATGCGATTGCGCGACAGCAGTTTGTCGCAATCCTCGACCAGCGCGCGCAGGTTGTCGAAGGCCTTGCCGATGCGGGCGTTGAAGTCCGGCGGCAGGTCGCGGGTGACTCCACCGATACGCGTGTAGGATACGGTAACGCGCGCACCGGTCACCGCTTCGATGATGTCCCAGAGGAACTCGCGCGCCTCGTTCATCAGGAAGCCGACCGTCATCGCGCCGATCTCGCTCGCGCCCATGCCGAGGCACGTCAGGTGATCGGTGATTCGCGACACCTCGCTCATGATGACGCGGATGTGCTGGCAGCGCGGCGGAACCACGATACCGCACAGGCGTTCGACGCCGATGGCGAACCCGACGTTGTTGATGAGAGGCGAAACGTAGTTCAGACGATCGGTATAGGGGATCGCCTGCGTCCACGTTCCCTGCTCGATCATCTTCTCGAAGCCGCGGTGGAGGTAGCCGACCTCGGTGTCGCACTCGAGGACCTGCTCGCCGTCGAGTTTCAAATTGAACTTGATCGTTCCATGAGTCGCCGGATGGGACGGGCCCATCTGGATTTCCATGATCTCGCCCGTCGGATCGTGCAGCTCGGCCGGCGCCGTCATGAGAATTTCCAATCGTGCACGACCGGGTCGCGCTCTTCGGTCAACGGCTGCCGCTTGTCGACAGGGTAGTCCTTGCGCAGCGGATGCCCCTCGAATTCCTTGTACATCAGAATGCGCCGCAGATCCGGGTGCCCGTCGAAGCGGATGCCGAACATGTCCCACACCTCGCGCTCCAACCAATTGGCGGACTTCCAGATCTCGACCAGCGAGTGCACGCGCGCGTCGTTCTCCGGAGCGAAGATCTTCACCCGCAGGCGGTGGTTCTTCGCCAGCGAAAGGAAGTGGTAGACGACCGCGTAGCGGGGTTCGCGTCCGAAGTAGTCGACCGCGGTGACATCGATGAGGACGTCGAACGCCAGCTCCGGGTCGTTGCGCAGCTTGCGAAAGAAGCCGAGGGCTCCCTCGCGCTGCAGGACGACGCAGGCCTCGCCCAAGGCGTCGCTGGTCTCGACCGCGAGCGAACCGGCCAGTGCGCGAACCTTGTCGAGGATCTCGGTGAGGTTCATTCCCATTCCAGCGCGCCTTTGCGCCATTCGTAGATCAGGCCGAGCGCCAGGACGCTGATGAAGATTCCCATCGAGGCCATGCCGAACCAACCCAGCTGGCGGAACACCAGCGCCCACGGGTACATGAAGACCACCTCGACATCGAAGACGATGAAGAGGATCGCGGTGAGGTAGAACTTCACCGAGAACCGGCCCCACGCCGAGCCACTCGACTCGTTGCCGCACTCGAACGCGTCGAGCTTGGTCGCGGTCGCGTTGCGCGGCCCAAACAGACGCCCCGTGTTGACCATGAGCGTCACCACCGCCCCGGCGACGAGGAAAAGGATCAAGACGGGAAGGTACTGGGTCTCCAGCATGAATGATTTCGATGCTTTTCGACGGCGTTTCTGGGAGGTTGGAAGCCTTGCGGCGAACACCTCCGGCTATGTGAAGGCCGATTCGATGTCAAGGTGATGACATCGCGCGCGGCATCGGGGCAGGGACCCGACCGACACCTGGATCGCTCGACGGCGCCATCGCACTTTGGTAGGCACGACTCTGGCACCGCCGGATCCCACGTGAGTCAGCAACCGCATCAGCAGAGCGACGCGTTCCACAGCGGTCGGACGACGTGAGCGACCGGCATCCAGTCAGCCCGCGCCTCGCCGAAATGGTGACTCGCCGCTTCGGCGTCGTCGTCGCGAGCGAAGAGCCGATGCTCGGCGATGCCTCGACGCGGCGGTACGTCCGCGTTCGGCTCCAAGGCCGCGGCGCGCCGTCGAGCCTGGTGGCGATGGTGATGCAAGATCGAGAAGCCGCCAAGCTCTCGGACGAAGTCGGCGAGGTCGGGGAAAGCGAGGAGATTCCCTACGTCAACGTCCACCACTTCCTGACGCGCTGCGGGGTCGATGTTCCGGAACTCTACGTCGACGCATCCGACGAGGGGGTGCTCCTGCTGGAAGACATCGGCGACATTCCGCTGTGGGACGCCGTCGCCGCGGCGCCGGAGGCGGAGGTGCACCGCCTGTTCGGGCTCGCGATCGAACAGCTCCTGCGACTCCAGGTCGATGGAATGAGCCGGCGCGACGGCGCTTGTGTCGCGTTTCGCCGAACCTTCGACCGCGCCCTCTACGAGTGGGAGTTCGAGCACTTCATCGAGTGGGGTTTCACCGGACGCGTCGAGGGATCGCTGCCGGCAGGGGAACTCGCGGAGTTGCGCCGGCACTTCGGCGAGATCGCCGCTTTTCTCGACGAACAACCTCGGGTACTCAACCACCGCGACTTCCACGCGTGGAACCTGTTCGTACAAGGGAGCGATCGAATCCGCGTGATCGACTTCCAGGATGCGTTGCTCGCCGCGGCGCCGTACGACCTCGCCACCCTCCTCGGCGACCGGGTCACCCCGCGGGCCGTGTCGCCCTCACTCGAGCGGGCGCTGGTCCGCGACTACGGCGACGCCTGGTCACAACGCCCCGGCGCCGCATGGATATGGGACCACGAGCAGCTCTGGCAGGTATACACGGCCTGCGCGCTGCAGAAGGCGTTCAAAGTCGTCGGACGCTTCCACTTTTTAGACAAGGTCAAAGGCAAGCCGGGATACCTCGTGTTCCTGCCCCCCACGCTCGAGCGAATCCGCGGCCTTCTGGTCGACCGTCCCGACCTGGGCTCGGTTTGGGCGATTCTCCAGCGGTACTTTCCGGAGTTGCGCCCGTGAAGGCCATGATTCTCGCGGCCGGGCTCGGGACCCGCCTCCGCCCGCTCACCGAAAGCATCCCGAAGCCGATGATCGACGTCGCCGGGCATCCGATGGTCGCGTATCCGCTAGCGGTGGTGCGCGAGTCCGGCATTCGCGACGTGATCATCAACCTCCACCATCTGGGCGAGCAGATTCGCGAGTCATTGGGCGACGGCAGTCGCTACGGCCTGTCGATCACCTACTCCGAAGAAGACCCCATCCTCGACACCGGAGGCGCCATCAAGAAGGCGGAGGCGTTTCTCGCCGGCGACACCTTCGTCGTCCTCAACGGCGACATGGTCATCGATCTCGACCTGCGCGCCGTGATCGACTGGCATCGGTCGCGCGGCGCGACCGCGACGATGGTTCTGCGACCAGACGACAGCGGGCGCGGCTACGGGGTCATCGAAACCGATCGAGACGGCCGAATCCGCCGGTTCCTCGGCCAACCAACCGATTTCACAGGGGAACTGAGGCCGATGATGTTCACCGGCGTACACGTGTTCGAGCCGGCGGTCTTCTCTTATATGAGAGAAGGGCGTTTCGGCATCAATGCCGAAACCTACCCGGCGATGATGGCGACCGGTGAACCACTGTTCGGTTACCCCTTCGATGGCTTCTGGAGCGTTCTCGATACCCCGCAACTACTCGAGGAAGGACGTACCGCGATCGCCGCCGGCGGGGTGCTCTCGGCATCGCGGATGCCCGGGAATCATCCTTGACAAGGCGCGTCATAGCCGAATAGCTTGACACTTGTTCAGTCGCCAGCCGTGGCGGGCCAGTCGCGCCACGGAAGGCGGGGTGGAAAAGGGGCGTTTTCCCATAGAACCGAGGTGATCCCGCGTGGGTATCAGTATCGTTCAGAAGAGCGACCTCAAGAAGCGCAAGAAAAACCCAAAAGTGGCGCTGGTCCTCGCCGGTGGCGCGGTGTCGGGCGGCGCTTTCAAACTCGGCGGCATCAAGGCGCTCGACGACTTCCTCGTCAACCGCAAAACCACCGATTTCGACACTTATATCGGCTTGTCGGCGGGCGCCGTGTTGGCGGTGCCCTTGGCCGGGGGGATCTCCCCAGCCGAGATGCTGAAGAGCTTGGAAGGCCAGTCGGAACTGTTGGACCGTTTCCAAGCGCTCGACTTCTACAGTCCCAACTTTCGCGAGTTCGCCACCCGGCCCGTCGAGTACGCCCTCAGCGCCGCCCTGTATTTTCCGAGCACGATCCGGGATCTCGTCCAGTCGGCGCCGAAGCTCTCGAGCGCGATCGACAGCGCGGCGCGCGAGTACCTATCTAGTCCGTCGCGCTCCAACCTCGCCAAGATCGGCGGGCCGCTCGCCGAGTGGTACTGGAACCGACCGAATTTCCCGTCGCTGCTGGACCACATGCCGACCGGGTTGTTCGACAATCGGAGCATCGAGCGCTACGTCCGCCGCAATCTCGAGAGCGCCGCGATGCCGAACGAGTTCAAGCAGTTCCACAAGCAGCGCAAACGCGAGCTCTACATCAGCGCAATGAACCTCGACACCGCCGAGCGGGCGGTTTTCGGCCACGACGAGGACTCGAGCCTGACGATCTCAGAATCGGTGCAGGCATCGACGGCGTTGCCGGGATTCTACAAACCGGCGCGCATCCACGGCATCGACTACGTCGACGGCGGCGTGCGTCGCACGGCCAACCTCGATGTCGCCGTCGAGCACGGTGCGGATCTGGTGATCTGCTACAATCCGTTTCGCCCGTTCTCCAATCGCCTCAAGCGAACCTACAACCCGCAGACGGGGGAGTACGACGTCGAGGGAAAGCGCATGGCGGACGGCGGCCTGCTGAGTATTCTCAACCAGGTCTTCCGCACCTTGCTCCACTCACGCCTGCAGTACGGCCTCCGGCAATACCGCGAGGATCCGAACTTCCGCGGCGACATCATCGTCATCGAACCGAAGGAATCGGACGCTCACTTCTTCGAACTCAACGCCCTGGCGTACTGGGAACGAATGCGGGCCGCGCAAATGGGATACCAATCCGTCACCGATTCGATCGAACGCAACTATGACTTGGTTCGTTCGATCCTGGCCCGCTACGACCTCACGCTGACGCGGCGCAACGTCGACAACAGCATCCGCGAGATGGCGGAGAGCGTGCCGCAAGTGGCGGAGACCCTCACCCGCGAGTTTCCGCGCCGCCGACTCCACGTGGCCTGACCGCGTCCGCCAGGGGCGGCATCGCGGTACGGATCACGGGTCGCGATCCGCCCAGGCTTCCTCGTAGAGGGCGAGGAGATCCTCACCGAGGCTCTTCACCAGCCAGCGGTGGATCAACCCGGCAGTGACCTCCCACCCGTCGTCGATGTGGAGGGCGTGCGCACCGGCGATCACTTCGATCGCCGCGCCAAACGCCGACGCGATCGAACGAACGCTCTCCGGCGGGCTCACGGGGTCGTCGGCCCCGGCGACCACGAGGGCGAGCGTCGCCGACGGACCGCTCGCGGTTCCCGCCGCCGGTCCGTCGGCCAGGTCGCGCAAAACCGCCGGGTCCTCCGTCTGGCGCGCCGCGGGGTAAGACGAAGCAAACGCCCGCCCGGGCGAGAGCGACGCCCCGCGCACGCGTTGCAGCCACGTCCCCGCCTGAGCGATCGGCATCGGAAGACCCGGTACGAGCGGCGCCAGCGCAATCGCCGCGCGGGAGGCGTCCGCCGTGCGCAGCGCGAGAAGTCCTCCCATGTCATGCCCGAGTACGACCGGCCGATCGTCGAGCGCGTCGATCGCCTGGCGCAGCATCGCTTCACGCTCCACCAACGATGCCGAACGCACGCGCTCGGGCCAGCCGACGGCGACACAGCTCCAACCGCGGTGACTGAGAAATCCGGTGAAGCGTCGCCAAGACCCGGGTTCGTCCCACAGCCCGTGCACGAGGACCAAAGGGGCAGTGAACTTCGTGCTCTCCGGCCGGCCGAACTCCGCGGTGAGCGGCCCGAGTGTTTGCGCCATGACCCCACGGTGTTCCCAAACCGGTCGCCGGGGCAAGAGGAGCGGCAAACGACGGTGCTCCATGCGAAAAGGCTCTCCGAACTTCCGGAGAGCCTTTCCGTGAGCCTGATGGCCCGTGTCTGTGCGAGAGAGAGAGAAATCTCTGGCCGAGTGATTGGCCTACAGCGTGTTGCTTACTTCTTCTTCGATGCTGCAGCCCGGGTCTTCTTGCGAGCCGGGGCTTTCTTCTTGGCGCGCGAAGCCGCCTTCTTCGTGGTCTTCTTACGTGCCGTGGTCTTCTTGGCCGCGCGCTTCTTCGTGGTCTTCTTGCGAGCGGTCGTCTTCTTCTTGGCTACTGCCATAACAGCCTCCTTGGTGATGCGTTCTGTGACTTCGTGACCTCTCTCATCACAGACACTCTCCTCAACAGCCACACCCCACCAGAACGCGTCGGAGTATAGGGTCCACTTCGGGCGCGGTCAAGAAAGAATGCCATTTTAGAAATGTTTTTTTAAAGTGGATCTTGAGCGGTGGCTTGGAGTTTCTGGCGTTCCGTTTTGGCGCTTTCGAAAGCGGACGCACAGAATAGGAGACCGTTTTAGAAACCGAGGACAGGACCACTTTTGATCACGCCGATCGGGTGTCTCACAAAAGATCTTTGACACGGGAGCGGCCCTGATGAACCGCTCGCGACGTCGCAAGGCCGTTCGGCCGACAGCCGCGCAAACCCTTGTCGCGGAAGGCCTCGACGCGCGCCGTCGCCACTCGTGACGACGGCGCGCCGAGCGACTCACGCGGCAGCGAACGCGTCTCGACCTGGATACACGGCGCGCGCGCCGAGCATCTCTTCGATGCGCAACAACTGGTTGTATTTCGCGGTGCGTTCGCCGCGGCAAGGACTGCCGGTTTTGATCTGGCCGGCGTTCACGGCGACCGCGAGGTCGGCGATCGTCGCGTCCTCGGTCTCGCCCGACCGATGAGAAATTACCGTCGTGTAGCCCGCGCGCTTGGCGAGTCGGATCGTTTCGAGCGTTTCGGTGAGTGTGCCGATCTGGTTCAACTTGATCAAAATCGAGTTGCCGATTTTGCGATCGATCCCCTGCTGCAGGCGACGCGTGTTGGTCACAAAGAGGTCGTCGCCGACCAGTTGCACGCGCGCGCCGAGTTGCGCGGTGAGATCCGCCCAACCGTCCCAATCATCTTCGGCGAGCCCGTCCTCGACGGATACGACCGGGTACTTGCTCACCCATCGCTCGTAGAACTTCACCATCTTCGCGCTGCTGCGCACCGAACCGTCCGATTTCTTGAAGACGTACGATCCATCCTCGTAGAACTCGCTCGCCGCCGGATCGAGAGCGAGCGCGATCTGACGGCCGGGCTGATAACCGGCGCGCTCGATCGCCTGCACGATCATGTCCATCGCTTTGTCGTTCGAAGGCAGGCGCGGCGCGAAGCCGCCTTCGTCGCCGACGCCGGTGTCGAATCCGCCCTTGGCCAACACCCCGCGCAAGGTGTGGAAGACCTCCGTGGCCATGCGCAACCCTTCCGAGAACCGGCGGGCGCCGACCGGTACGATCATGAACTCCTGCAGGTCCACCGAGCTGTCGGCGTGCGCTCCGCCGTTCAGGATGTTCAACATCGGCACCGGGAGAGTCACGGCCCGTGGCCCGCCGAGATATCGGAAGAGCGGTTGACCGGCGCTGGCCGCCGCCGCCTTGGCAACCGCCAGGGACACGCCGAGCGTGGCGTTGGCGCCGAGGCGGCGCTTGTTGTCGGTGCCGTCGAGTTCGAGCATCGCGCGGTCGATCTCCTCTTGCTGCCGCGCGTCGCGGCCGCGCAGGAGCGGGCCGATCTTCCGATTGACGTTGCCCACCGCCTTCTGGACGCCTTTGCCGAGGTAGCGCTTCTGCTTGTCGCGCAACTCCAGCGCCTCGTGTTCGCCGGTCGATGCTCCGGACGGCACCGCGGCCCGACCGAGCGATCCATCCGCCAACAACACGTCCACTTCAACCGTCGGGTTCCCACGCGAGTCGAGCACTTCGCGCGCGTGGATGTTTCGAATCTTCACCTTAGACCCCCCCATTTCGAGTACGACCGGGCGGCGCATTGGACGAATCGCCTGCGACGCGATAACTTCGCCGCCGACCAACTCCGGGCCGAGGACGATGCGCTATCTACCGCCGCTCCCAAAGAAATTCAAAGGTGTCGCCGCCGGGGCGGCACTTTGGTTGGCGGTGTGCGCCTTCTTCGCCGTGTTCGGCAGCCGCGGCGTGATGGATTGGCGTCGCGTCCAGCGGCAACAGGTCGAAGCGGAACGGATCGCGTACGCACTGGCGGATAAAAACCAGAAGCTGCGCGATCACCTGCATCGCCTCGAGCACGACGACCGCTATCTCGAGCGGATCGCGAGAGAGAGACTGGGCTGGATCAAGCCGGGTGAGATCGTCTACCGAACCAACGCGCGCATTCCGAAACCGGCTTCGAACGACTGAACCGAAACATCAAACCTATTCGCCCTGGTTCAAGCCGTGGGGTATCAGCCGAATGATCCGGCGGCCTCACAGACTTCAGTCGTCGTCGGCGACCAGGTCTTCGTACTCGTCCGTCGAGAGCAACTCGTCCAATTCGCTCGGATCGTCCAGCTCCACCTCGACCAGCCAGCCCTCGTAGTACGGGTCCTCGTTGGCGAGGTTCGGCTGCTCCTCGAGTTCGCCGTTGGTGGCCGCCACGGTCCCCGACACCGGAGCGCGGAGTTCGTGGATGGTGCGCGACGTTTCCAGTTCGCCGCATACCTCGCCGCGCTCGATCCGCTCGCCGACTTCGGGCAATTCAACCGCCAGGATCTCCCCGGCGCGCTGCTGCCCCACGTCGGAGATGCCGAACTGGGCCACGTCGTCTTCAACGCGCACCCAGAAGTGATCGTCGGTAAACCGCAACAGCGGTCCGTTCGAACGTTCTTCAGCCCCCGGCTTTTTTTTGCGCGACGCCACGGCGCGGTAATTACAGAGGTAGTGATTTCGATGTCAAGCCCCTGATTCCGTTCGCTCGACCGGCGAGCGCACCTCGATTGGCTCCGTCGCGCCGCGGCGATGCGGACCTTCCCGCATCCAGCAGGGCCGGCTACAACTCGTGAATCTCGATTGCGATCAGGGGGGCTGACATCGTGACCAACGACACGCGGACGGTGGTTTACCGAACATGTTCTCTATGTGAGGCCTGCTGCGGCCTGGCGATTCACGTCGAGGACAATCGGGTGGTCCAGGTCACCCCCGACGCCGAGGACGTCTTTTCCCACGGTTTCGTCTGTCCCAAAGGGATCGCCATCGGCGAGATCCAGAACGATCCCGATCGGTTGAAATCACCCCTGCGCCGCACCGCGAGTGGCGACTTCGAGGAGATCTCCTGGGACGACGCCCTGACCATCGTCGGCGACCGGCTCGTCGAGACGCGCCGGAAGCACGGCGCCAACTCCGTGGGCATCTATTACGGCAACCCGATCATCCACAACCACGGCGCCCTCATCATGCGCAAGGCGCTGCTCGAGGCTCTCGCAACGCACAATGTCTTCAGCGCCGGGTCGCAGGATACGAGTCCTCGGTTCGCGACCTCGTACTACCTCTACGGCAGTTCGCTCGTGACCCCGGTACCCGATCTCGACCGCTGCACGTACTTCTTCTGCGTCGGCGCCAATCCGGTGGTCTCCAACGGCAGCGCCATGACCGCGCCCAACGTCCGCGCCCGCTTGCGCGCGATCCAGGACCGAGGTGGCAAGGTCGTCGTCGTGGATCCGAGGCGTACGGAGACGGCGAACCTGGCCGACGAACACGTCGCGGTCCGACCGGGCGGCGACGCGGCCCTGCTCCTCGCGATGGCGCGGGTCCTGGTCGACCAGCGCCGCGTCCGGGATTCGTACGTCGCCGCCCATACGGAGGGGTGGCCCGAGGTGCTGCGGCGATTGCGCCAGCTCGATCTGGAAGCCGCCGCCGATTCGTGCGGTGTTCCGCTGGCGACCATCGAGCGATTGGCACTCGAGTTCGCGGCGGCGCCGGCGGCGGTCGCGTACTCGCGAGTCGGTACCTGCAACAACCGCCACGGTACGCTGGCGACGTACGCGACGGATCTTCTGAACGTCGTGACCGGTCGCCTCGGCAGCGAGGGCGGATGGATGTTTCCAACGCCGGCCTTCGACCCGACGATGATCACACGCATGCCAGGGGGCGACGGCCACGGCCGCTGGCATAGCCGGGTTCGCGGCCTGCCGGAAACGCTCGGCGACCTACCATCGGCGTGCCTCGCCGAGGAGATCGAGACCCCGGGCGATGGACAGATCCGGGCGTTGATGACCTTTGCGGGCAACCCCGTGCTCTCCACTCCGAACGGACGCCGGCTCGCAGCGGCGCTGCCGACGCTGGATTTCATGGTTTCGATCGATCTCTACGTGAACGAGACGACGCGCCACGCCGACATCATCCTGCCGTCGGCCTGGACCTTGAGCGAGGACCACGTCGACCTGCTCGTTTCGAGCTTCGCGGTGCGCAACTTCGCGCGTTGGTCACCGCCGGTCGTCGCTCGGGCGGCGAGCGAAAGATCAGACTGGGAAATCCTTCTCGCTATCGTACGCCGACTCGGAGGTGGACCGAGCGGTGTGAGGGTGGTCGATCGCGCGATTTCGGCGCTGGAGAGGGTCGGGTACCACTGGCATCCGACAAAGCTCGCCGACTATCTGCTCCGCCTCGGCCCACACGGGGACCGGTTTCTGCCGTGGAGTAAGGGGCTGAGCATGCGCAAGCTGCGCGAGGCGCCGCACGGGATCGATCTCGGGCCGCTGCAGCCGGGGCTGTCGCGAATCCGCCACCGCGGCGGGCGAGTTCAGCTGGCCCCGCCGCCGCTCATGGAAGCGCTCGATCGTCTCCTCGAGGAACATCGCCAATCGCACCCGGCGGACCGGGTCCTGTTGATCGGCCGGCGCGAGTTGCGCACGTGCAATTCCTGGATCCACAACGCACCGTCGATGGTGAGCGGCCGCGAACGCTGCCTGCTGTTCGTCCACCCCGAGGACGCGCAACGCGCCGGCCTCGCCGACGGCGGCACCGCCCGGCTGGAGAGCAAGGTGCACAGCGGCGATGTGCGGGTCCATGTCACCAGCGAGATGCGCCCCGGCGTCGTCAGCCTTCCCCACGGTTGGGGTCACGCCGAGACAGCGCCGTGGCAAAGCGTCGCCAGCGCTCGTCCTGGCGTTTCGGCAAACGACTGGACCGATGACCAAGACGTGGAACTGGTCGTCGGCCAGTCGATCCTCAACGGCGTGCCGGTGCGCTTGTCCGCCGCGACCTGACCCTCGCGGAGTCGGGGCGCCCTGTCCCGACCCTTCTGCGGAGGATAGGTTGTTCGAGTGCGCTACGAAGTCTCGCTGGCCCGTCGCATGGTCGATGTCGACCGCGACGAATGGAACGACATGGTCGGCGACGACCAGTCGCCCTTCTTGGAGTGGGACTGGCTCGCGGCGCTGGAGCAGTCCGGTTGCGCGACAGCCGCGACCGGTTGGAGCCCGCACCACATCGTCGTACGACAAGAAGGACGTCTCATCGGTGGCGCGCCGGCGTACCTGAAGGGGCACAGCCAGGGCGAGTTCGTGTTCGACCACGGCTGGGCCGACGCGGCCGAACGAGTCGGCCTGCGCTACTACCCGAAGCTATTGATCGGCGTACCGTTCACTCCCGCCACCGGGCGGCGCATCCTCACCCACCCGGACGCGGATCGCCCGGCACTGCTGCGCGCCGTCGGTCGGGCCTTGCGCGAGATCTGCACGGCCAACGACATCTCCTCGGCCCACGTGAATTTCTGCCAGGAAGACGAGGTGGAGGCGCTCGGCGAAGTGGAGTTCCTGCACCGACAGGGTGTCCAATACCACTGGCTGAACCGCGGCTACGCTTGCTTCGACGACTACCTCGCGGCCCTGAAGAGCAAGCGGCGCAATCAGATCCGCCGCGAGCGGCGCGACCTGTCCGCCGCCGGTGTCGACATCGAGATCATCGAAGGTGATGCGATTCCCGCCGAACTCTTCGAGCCGATGTACCGGATCTACCGCTCCACGATCGACAAGCTCTACTGGGGCCAACAGTATCTCAACCGAGAACTCTTCACCCAGCTGCAGGGTCGGTGGCAACGCCACCTTTGTCTCGTCGTCGCGCGGCGGGCCGGCGAGATCGTCGCCGGGGCCATCAACGTCCAGAAGGCGGGAGTGCTCTACGGCCGCTACTGGGGATGCTTCCAGGAGATCCGCAACCTGCACTTCGAGGTCTGCTACTACCGCGGCATCGAGCACTGCATCGAACGCGGCATGACTCGGTTCGAACCGGGCGCGGGTGGCGACTTCAAATACCTGCGTGGCTTCGAGGGCGTCGCGACACACAGCATGCATTTCGTGGCGCACGAGGGATTCTCCCGTGCCGTCGCCGACTATCTGCGCCGAGAACGAGCGCAAGTCGCCGGCGCCATCGAGTCCATGCGCCTGCACGGACCAGTCAAACTGGCGCGCTGATCGCGAGCCGCGCGTGGACGGATTATCCCGCCACGCGAACCGGCATCTCCTCGATGCCGACGATGAAGTTCGAGGGTCGCAGTGGCACCGGGTCGGCGGACGCGAACTCGAGCATGGGCAGCTCGCGCACGATCTCCTCGAACATCGTGACGAGCTCGAGCCGCGCGAGGCTCGCGCCGAGACAGAAATGGGCGCCGTACCCGCCGAATGCCACGTGCGGGTTTGGAGACCGTTCAACGTCGAACTCGAACGGCCGATCGAACACCAACTCGTCGCGGTTGCCCGACGGATAGAGCAGGAGGACCTTGTCCCCTTCACGAATCGTCTCGCCGTGGAGTTCGACCGTGCGCGTCGCCGTGCGCGACATGTTCTGGATGGGAGTCACCCAGCGCAGCATCTCCTCGACGGCGGTCGGAATCCTGCCCGGATGATCGACCAGTTTCTGGTACTGCTCGGGGTGGTGGAGCAACTGGTGCATGCCACCGCTGATCACGTGGCGCGTCGTCTCGTCGCCGCCGATCAAGATGAGCAGCGACTCCTGCAGCAGCGCCTCGTCGTCCAACTTCTCGCCGTCGATGTCCGCGTGCACCAAGATGCTCATGAGGTCTTCGCCGCCCGGGCCGCGCCGTCGCCGATCGTCGACGACCTCGCGATTGTACTCGCTGTACTCGGCAAACGCGTTCATCGCCGCCATCGCGGCCTCCGGGGTCGCCGTGGCGGAGGTGCCGCGAATCAGATCATCGGACCATCGCAGCAGACGGTCGCGATCCTCCGGCAGCACTCCGAGCATGTCGCCGATCATGATCATCGGCAGCGGCGCGGCGACGTCGTGTACGAAATCGAAGGATCCCTTCGCCTTGGCACGCGTCACGAGGTCGCGGCAGACGGTGCGTACCTGAGGACCGTGATCGAGAACACGCCTCGGCGTGAATCCGTTGCTGACCAGACGCCGACGTTTGACGTGCTGCGGGTCGTCCATGTTGATCATCGACGGGATGGCGGGTTGGTCGGGCCGCATGCCCTGGCTGTTGCAGAACGTCTGCGGGTTCTTCGACACGTGCATGATGTCGGCGTGCGCCGCGACCCCCCAAACGCCGGATCGCTCGTCCCGGTACACCGGCGCATGCGCGCGCATCCAGGTGAAGTAAGGATGCGGGCCATCGGCGTAGAAATGACCGTCGAGGAGGTTGATCCCCGGATTCTGCGGATGGTTCGCCATGGCAACTCCCTATGTCGGCATCGGCCTCCCGCGAGGCCGCGGGCCCGGCTGCCGCGCGCCTCAGTCCGCTCCGCCGTGTGGCGAGAGCAACACGATCGGGATCTTGCGTTCGGTGTTGGCGCGGTGCCGGCTGTAGAACACGTTCTCTTCCTGCAACCGCGGCCACAACCGCTCGCATTCGGTGTCGTCCGCCTGTCGCGCGCGCACCGTGAACGTCTTGCCCTCGATCTGAACTTCCGCGGTCGGATTGGCGGCGAGGTTCAACCACCAGACAGGATCGCGGTCGGCACCGCCGTTGGACGCGACGACGACGACGTCCTCGCCGTCACGAATGTAGGAGAGCGGTACCGTGCGCGCCTGCCCCGATCGACGACCTGTCGTCGTCAGGAGCAGGTTGGTGATTCGTCCCGAAGAGTGGCCGATCCGGCCGCCCGTCCATCGGTAGATCGCCGCGTGCATCCGGCCCCACTTGGCCCACAGCTTCTTCTCGGCGATCCACTTGAGTATGCGCAACTCGACCCGCGTCATCGACGCGATTCGTGGCAGCCTTTGTCCGCGTGTGCAAGGTAGGGTATCAGGCGCGACCCGCACTCTCGCGCCGTCGCACTACGATGTCGCGCCAAAGGACGACCGCCGGTGATTCCGCGACTGACACAACAGGATTCCGTCGACCCGCTGGTTCGCGAGTTCGCGCGAGAACTCGCGACCCGCGGCTTCGCCGGCGACGTCCGCACGGACTACGCCGCGCGATTGGTCACGGCGACCGACAACAGCGTCTACCAACTGATTCCGCAGGCTGTTCTCTATCCGCGCTCGCGCGATGACGTCGCCCGAATCGGCCAACTCGCCGGCGAGGCGCGCTTCCGCTCGATTCGGCTGACACCCCGAGGCGGCGGCACGGGCACCACCGGCGCGTCGCTCGGAACCGGAATCGCGGTCGACCTGTCGAAGTACATGAACCGCATCCTGGGGTTCGACGCGGCGGCGGGCGTGGTGCGGGTCGAACCCGGCGTCGTTCTCGATCAACTCAACACCTACCTCGCGCCGCACGGCGTCTTCTTCGCGCCGCACGTGGCACCCGCCGACCGGGCGACGTTGGGCGGAATGATCAGCACCGACGCGTGTGGCAAAGGATCGCGAGTTTACGGCAGGACGAGTCGCCACATCGAATCGCTCGACCTCGTCCTCGGCGATGGCAGTTCATGGCGCACCGCCGCGCTGCCCTCCGACGATCGCGCGGACCAACGCGCGCTGCCGCCGCGCATCGCAACCGCCCGGCGCGTCGTGGCGCAGGTGGTGCGCGACCACGCGGATCTGATCCGACAACGCATCCCGGCGCACAGCCGGTTTCTTTCCGGGTACGATCTCGTCCACGCATCACGTCCCGACGGCCGGATCGACCTGGCGGCGATCGTCGCCGGTTCGGAGGGGACTCTGGCGTTCGTCGTCGAGGCCGCGTTGCGCGTCACGCCGATCCCGCCGTTCACGCAGTTGGTCGTCCTCGCGTACGCATCGTTCGCCGACGCCCTCGCCGCCGCGCCGTCGTTGCTCGCTTTCGATCCGACGGCGGTGGAGACGATCGACGAGACGATTCTCGACCTGGCGCGGTCCGACGTAGTCTGGTCCGACCTGGCTGCCCATTTCGACTCGACCGCGCTGAGCGCGGCGCGGGCGCTCCATCTCATCGAGCTGTCCGACTCCGAGCCGGGCCGTCTCGCGTCGCGCGCTGACGCCATCGTCGCCGACGCCTCGGCCAACGGCGCCATCGCGGCACACCGCGTCGACGACCGCGTCGAAGCACATGCGTTCTGGACGCTGCGGGATCGCGCGGTCGGACTGCTCGGCGGCATGGAAGGCGCGCGCCGCCCGGTTCCCTTCGTCGAAGACTGCGCCGTCCCGCCGCACCACCTCGCCGCGTTCGCGGCCGCCTTTCGCGACATCCTCGCCGATCACGGACTCCGATACGCGATGTACGGGCACGTCGACGTCGGCTGCTTGCACGTGCGGCCAGCGCTCGACCTGCGCGACCCCGCCGACGGCCGAATCCTTCGCGCTGTCTCCGATCGGATCTTCCGTCTCGTCCAGTCCTACGGCGGGGTGTTGTGGGGCGAGCACGGTAAGGGCATGCGCAGCGAGTACAGTCCGGAAGTGTTCGGCCCCGTTCTCTACGAGCAGATCCGCCGCATCAAGGAGGCGTTCGATCCTCACCACCAGATGAACCCGGGCAAGGTCGCGACGCCGGCGTCCAGCGACGAGCCGTTGGTGTCGGTGGATTCGCCGAAACGCGGCGAACGGGATCGCGAGATCGCGCCGGGCGCGCGGGCGGCGTACGAGAGTGCCGTCGCATGCAACGGCAACGGTGCCTGCTTCACCTGGGACGCCGATCGGCCGATGTGCCCCTCGATGAAGATCACGTCCGACCGTGTCCACTCGCCCAAAGGCCGCGCCGCCCTCATGCGCGAGTGGCTGCGCCAGTTGTCCCTTCGAGGGTGGGACACGCCCGCGACCCGAAACCCCACGCCGGCCTCCGCGTGGCTCGACCCGCGTCGCTGGTGGAGACGCGCGACCTCGCCCTCGGACTTCTCCCACGAGGTCTTCGCCGCCTTCGCCGGATGCCTGTCGTGCAAAGCGTGCGTCGCGCAATGCCCCGTCCACGTCGATATCCCGGGATTCAAGGCGGACTTCCTCCACGCCTACCACCAGCGCTACCCCAGAGCCCTCTCGGACCATCTGGTCGGGACACTTGAAACCGCGCTAGAGCGCGCCGGTGGTCGCGCGCGCCTTCTCAACCGACTCGCGGAGTGGACGCGCCCGCTGCACACGCTGATCGGACTCGCGGACCTTCCGGCACTGGCGCCGATCAGCGCCGAACTGCTGTTGCGCGAACGCGGCGCGGACTTCCTCCAATGGGGCGACACACCCTGCGCCACGGGCGATTGTGTCGTGCTCGTTCCGGACGCGTTCACGAACTTCTTCGCACCCGAAGTATTCGTCGCCCTATACGACGTCGCGCGACGCGCCGGCGCCCACGTCGTCGTGCTGCCCTACCGCGCCAGCGGCAAGGCACTGCACGTCAAGGGGTTCCTTCACGAATCGCGCGCGATCGCGACTCGCAACGCCGCCGATCTGGCGGTCGCCGCGGCGCGCGGCGCCGACCTGGTGTGTGTCGAACCAGCCGTCGCCCTCTTCTACCGCCAGGAGTACCCGGCGCTCACCGGAGGTAGTGCGCGCAGCCTTCGCGTCGCGCTGCCGCAGGAGTGGTTGGCCACGCGGCAGGGACCGCCGTGTTCGGTTGTCGGCGATCCGCCCTACCGACTACTCAGCCATTGCACCGAGTCCACGACGGCGAGCGCCGCCAATCAACTTTGGACACCGGTCTTCGCCGCCGCCGGGCTGCGCCTCGAGATCCCGTCGGTCGGCTGTTGTGGAATGGCCGGCGCATACGGCCACGAGCGGCAACAACTGGCGAACTCCCGGGGAATCTTCGACCAGAGTTGGCGACGCCGTATGGAAGGGGTCGACCAGTCGCGCGTCCTCGCCACCGGGCATTCCTGTCGGACCCAGGTGACGCGGTTCGCCGGATTCACGCCTAAACACCCGCTGGAGATCCTAGCCCGCCAGCGGGCGAGCGAACGCCAGTGACGTGTTCTACCAGCAGAGCAGCGCCGCGGTGCCGTCAGGGTTCAAACACTCCGGCCCGAACTTCACGCCCGTTCTCTCCATCTCCCGCGGGTCGCGCGGTGGCTCCACCAGAAAGAAACTTTCCTCGTCGCGTGTGAAATACGTCGCGACCAGGACGATGACGATCGCCGCACCCGCGGCCACGCCGCTCCAGAGAGCGATCTGACCGCCGTCGATGGCGCGCGCCGGCGGAGGCTGCGACAGCGCCAGAGCAAGTGCCGCGCACACGGCCAGGATTGCTACCCTCATCCGCCTATTCATGTGTCCTCCGAAGCCTTTGATGGCGCGATCGCGCCTACCCGCTCAATGGTTGTGTGAGCGCGATTTGCGACGCTACGCCGCAACCCTTGCGATGTCCACACTTAACCACGCCGCGCGCGGCGGTATCGCACCCTCTTACGGCACGTAAAACGCGCCGAACAGAACGAACATCTCGTCCTCGGTCGTTACCCCGCCGCGCAACGTGCAGGCATCGCACAAACCGTCACCAGCGCCATCCGTGGAATCGCACGAGGCGTCCCTTGCGGCCGAGGCGTTGCCGGAACACGGCGCGCCTACCCGCCCCTCCGTGCAGTGGGTCGCCTGGGCGCACGGACCGCCCAATGAGAAGCCGCCGCCGGGAGTATCCGGCGATGTGGATCGCATCTTCACCTCGGCTGGATCGGTGAATCCGTTATCGTAAAGAGCGCAGTACGTCATGCTGCGGTCCGCGGGTTCCGCGGCGTCCAACACCATCGGCGGGTCGTACGTCACGACGAGCGGATCATTGTAGAGAAAGCTCGTGTAGAGGAGCGCCTCGTCCGCGTCGCGTTCCTCCGGCACGGTCGTGCCGAACAACGCGGCGTTGACCCCCTGCACCAGTTCGGTCACGGCGAGGGCCGAGTTCTGATCGACATCGGCCCGCGCGCATGTGTCCACAGGCGTGAGCGAGAGCGCGATGCGCACGGCGCGGATCAATTCGTCGACCGCGACCCGGCCGTCGCTGTTGCAATCGCCGGGAAGCACCTCGCGATACGAACGACAAGGCGCGCCGGCGCAGATGTCGTCGCTGTCGAGGTCAGGGCCGGTCGGCGTACACGCGGCGCCATTCTCCGGCCCCCCGTCGCACGCGAATTCCCCCGTCCACACGCGGAAGCGCTTGCCCCGTTTGTGCATGTGGGAGTTGATTTCGAACACGTGTGCGTTCCGCGGAAAACGATAGAAGTGGCAAACCTCCTGGGTGGAATACGCCGGTACGGTCATTCTGAAGATCTGCGAGACGTCGAAGATGCGGCGAACTTCGTGGCGCTGTTCTTCAGCGCCGGCGAAATGGAGGTTCAACCACGCCTCGAGCTTGCCCGGTCGCGCGGTCAAGTTGAACGCATGGGAGTTCCACACGATCGTGCCTTTGATCGGGAACTCGAAGTACACTCCGGGGGCGAAGTCGAACTGCGCCGCCGTCTCCTGAGTGCCGGTGATTCCGAAGGCGTTGAATCCGAAGCCGGCATCGCGCGGGCCATAGCCGATACAGGCAAGGCTCGACACCGGATCGGTGGCACAGCCGAACTCCCCACCGCACGCCGTCGGATCGGTTGGATCGCACGCCGAGCCATCGAGCGGACCACCTTTGCAGGAGTATGCGCCCCATGCCGGGTCGTTCGGTGCCGCCGCGCCCTCGTACACCGAAGAGATCAGGTGATGACTCAGGGGATCCTGGCGGATCTGGCTTCGGTTGACGCGGAACTTGGTACCGTCCTCGTTGAGACTCTCGGCCGGCACCCGACCGGTGAAGTCGTAGTACGACGCGTAACAGACCTCGTCCTCGCTCTCCGGTGGCAGGATCCAACGCGGCATTCGCAACTGCACGCCGTCGCCTGCGGCGGGCGGGGGAAGCGGCGTAATCTCGACCGGCTCCGGCGGCGGTAGGCAGGCGTTGAGCAGCTCGTCGGTCCCGGGGACCACGCCGACGCGCGGCGCACCGTACTCGATCCAGCGGCGAACCGCATCGAGTTCGTCGACCGTCAGCGCCGGGAGCGCACCGAAGGGCATCGGGCGCAGTGGCGCCGTCCACTGATCCGGCAGGGTCTTGGCCGCCAGGTTGATGTAGAGAAGACTCTCCGCCTTCTGCCCTGGGACGACGCGAACCGCCCCAAGCACCGAGCTTGCCGGTCGGTCGATGAGGTTCTCGTATGACTCGCCGGCGCGAAGGTCCAACCCACCGGCTACCGCGGCGCCGTGGCAAAGCTGCTCGGTGCACCCGCGCTGCTCGAAGATCACCTCCTGCAACAGTTCGTACGTGCTGGCGAACTCTTTGTCGCACTCCTGCGCCGACGCGCCGTGCGCAAGCGCGGCACAGGTCAGGAAGGCGATCGCCGTTCGAATGAATTCAACGCGCATGTTCTCCCCCATATCCTCATCGCGGCGCGTTCGTCGCCGCTCCCGCAGACTGTCGACAATTTCGCTGGAGTTTCAACCGTGCATCAAAGTCAAAGCTTTTCCTCTTGACGAGCGCAGGGAACCCACCTCCGCAACGACCGATGGCTCTTCCCTCACAACAAACGATCGTTTCGGTCGTTTCACAGTATTCGACACAGGGCACAGAGTGACGTTCCGCCTGCGGCTTAGTCGGTTTCGGCTTGCAACACGATTCACCATGTGACTACTTCGTCCATTGTCAAAACTAGGGGGAGAGCCGATGTTCCCAGTTCGTTTGGTCCTTGCCATCGCGGCGATCATCGCGACGGCGACCGCGCCATCACAGGCCGCCATCATCACCATCAGCACCAACGCGGATACGTACATCTCGAACGGAAACTCGAACGAGGGTACGCGCACCTTCCTGCGTGTTCGCCGCACCGGCGACACGCGGACTCTGGTGCGCTTCGACCAGGCGGCCATCAACGCGGCGGTCTCCGGCGGAACCCTGCAGTCCGCCACGTTGCGGTTCTTCATCGAGGACAACAGCGAATCGTGGGGCACCGGCCGTGAGATCGATACCCACCGGGTGTTGCAGAACTGGACGGAACTCGGCGCGACTCACAATTGTCCGATCGACACCAATACATCCAACGGCTCGGCGGACTGCGCCGTGCAGTGGGGCGGGGGCAACTTCGTTTCGCTGGCGACGGCGAGCTATCTGCAAACCGACGGCCTGGTCGGCTTGGTTTCACTCGACGTTACGGCGGATGTCTCCGCTTTCATCGGCGGTACCAACAACTTCGGTTGGATCGTCAAGAAGCGCGACGAGAGCGCGAGCGGTACGATCGAGTACACGTCGCGCGAGGGCACTGCCAACCAAGAGCCAAAGCTCATCTTGGATGTGTTCTTCCCTCCGACGAACACGCCGACCCACACGCCGACCAACACCCCGACCAACACCCCGACCGCGACACCCACCCATACCCCGACGAACACACCGACCCACACGCCGACCCACACCGCGACGCCGAACGTGAACTGCGGTCCGGCCCCGATCGCGGGTTGCCGTCAGTCGGTGGTGTCCAACAAGTCTTCGCTGCAGCTCAAGAAGAGTGGCGGCACCAAGGACAAGCTCACTTTCAGATGGAACAAGGGTGCGGCAACAAACCTCGTGGACCTCGGCAATCCGTCTTCGACGACGACGTACACGCTGTGTGTCTATGACCAAACGGCGAACGTCTCCTCACTCATCGTCCAGGCGCTCGTGCCGCCGGGCGGCACCTGTCACAACGGCAAGCCCTGCTGGAAATCGACTAGCAAAGGCTTCCGCTACTCGGATCGCGGCGCAGGCAACGACGGGATCAAGACCATCAACCTGAAGTCAGGCACTGCCGGCAAAGCCAAGATCCTGGTCAAGGGCCAAGGCGTCGGGCTGGGATTGCCCACTTTACCGCTCAATCAAAATCAGGCGGTCATCGCCCAGATGAAGAACAACCGCAACGCCGGCGAGTGTTGGGAAGCTCGCTTCTCCAGCCCGGCGACGAAGAACGACGTCGAACAGTTCAAGGATAAGGGCGACGCTCCGATCACCTTTGCTCCGACCGCGACCAACACCCACACGCAAACCCCGACTCACACGTTTACGCCAACGGCAACGCCGGCCGGGAGCGCCGCGACGGCGACGCCGACCGATACGCCGGTCGACACGCCGACGGCTGGACCGCCGACGGACACGCCAACCGACACGCCGACGGCTGGACCGCCCACCGACACGCCGACCGCGCCGGCGGCCACGTCGACACCTACCAGCACACCGACGCAGACACCGACCGCGACGGTCGAAGCAGTCATCTGTACCCTCAACAACCAGGTGGGCGGCAGCGCGTTGCGCCTCCGCACGGCGGCTTCGCCGGGCGGTGTTCTGGTTCGACCGAACGGATCGCTCCGGTTGATCACCGGTCCGACCGGTCCGAACGGGCAGCGCGCGACGACTTGCGAGGTCATCGAGATCGACGCGATTCCTCTGCTCGGCATCGGCGACGTCTGCGTCGCGCCGGCGGGTCCGTGTCAACCCGCGGTGCAAGCGTGCACCGGTGGGGCGCCACTCAATCTCGACGTGAAGGCAAACCACAACATCGGCGCGTGTGGCAGCCAAGCCGCATGTGCCGCGAGCTGCAACGCCCATTGCGACACCTTCGGCGCGACGTACGACCGGCAAGATTCCAGTTGTGAAGGGTTCTGCGCCGGCGGACCGAACCACGAGATGGCTTGCACGCAGGACTCGCAATGCCCCAACGGGACCTGCCCAGGTCAGGAGCCGACACAGGCCGGACCCCATGCGGGAGTCTGCAATTGCACGTGCCTCGGCGACGAACTGGGCGCGAACGCTCCGGCCGGCTCGATGTCGTGCAACCTCGGCCTCGCGATCACGGTCGAGCGCGACAACAACCAGATCTGCGGCGATGCGATCCCGAGCATCACGCTGGCGCCGCTCTGCGGCGGCATCACGACGACCAACGCGATGGGCAAGGCGATCAACGTCAACAACGTATCGTCCGGCAGCGTCAGCCGACTGCCGCCGGGGAACGCCAACGTCGCGCCTTACCAGGTCAACGGTGCGTTGAAGACCTGCGCGCAGGTCGACAGTCAGCAACTCACCGGATTCAAGCTGGTCGGGTATCTGATGTTCTACGACTCGAGCCTCAACGACATCCTGGTCGAGGAGGAGTTCGTCTGCCAGTGACCGGGGCAGCGCCTTTGAGGTGATACCGCAGCCGACTCCGGCCGGCTGCGCGCAACGAAACTAAAGGGGGGACCTGCTTTCGCAGGTCCCCCCTTCCCCTTCTTCGAGACGGGCCTGGGTGATGGCAAGCCCGTCCCGGCCGCGGAGCCCCCCGCTCTCAATGAAGGCTGTCGTGCCCCGGTTGTGACTCTTGGATCAGTGGGATGCTGAGGCGGAAGACGGCGTCGCCGTTGCTCCCGCGATTGATGGAGAGAGAGCCCCCTAAGAGGTCGGTAAGGCGCTGGGCGATGGCTAGTCCGAGCCCGTCGTCGGGTAGGTTGGCGCAGACGTCGTCTCCGCCTGCGACGGTGCTCGTCGGTTCAAGAGGAAGTTCGCCGACCTCGCAGTTCGGGTTCCGGAGGATGAATTCAGCAGCGTGGGGGCTCTCGTTGATGTCGAGCGCCACCTGTCCGGAGGCGCTCGACTGGACGAAGTTTTCGAGGAGCTGGGCGAGAACTTCGCCGAGCTTCTCCCGGTCTGTGTACACACACCGGTCGGACAGGGTGACGTTCGCGGCCAGGGTGAGCGGACGCCGGTTGTCCCGGCGCTCCGACGACCGCAGGTCGGTGATCAATTGGTCGACGGAGACGCGTTCGCGCTGAACCACCAGCCCGGGAGCGTCCAACCGCGCCAAGGCGAGGTACTTCTGAACCAGCTTCAACGCGGCGCCGGCGGCATCGCTCAGGCCATCGACGGCGCGCTGTACCTGGGGCTTGGAGTCGTCCCGCAGAATCTCGGCGTATCCCTGGATGGCGACGATCGCGTTGCGAACGTCGTCGGAAAACTTCGCCAGCAACAGTCCGCGCAGGTCCTGATCGGCGCGGACCCGGTCCATTCTCCACGAGGTGTTGAGCGCCGACTCAATCGCCTCCGACACCCGATCGGTGTCGTTGCCTTCGCAGATGGCGTGAGGCTGCATCGCATCCGCGATCTCGCGCCGCGCATCGACGTCGCCATCGCAGAGCGCGATGACGGGAACGGCGGCGTCGAGTACGCGGATACGCCGCACCAGGTCGCCGATGTCCTTGTCTGTCGCGTGTAGTGGCACGATGACCACCTGCGCCCTCTCGCGAATGTAATGGTCGAGAGCGTCGGACGGATCCGCGGCGACGAGCAAGCGGCAGCCGGCCGACTGCAGCCAGGAAATCAGCCAAGGATACGCGTCGCGGTCGCCGACGAAGAGGATGGTGGCGGTCTCCCCCGCGTCGGTCGCTTGCTGCGCCGAATTGGCAACGGCGTTGCGCCTGTACGTCGCCAACCCCACTTCGATCCACTGCATCAGACTGTCCGGACCCTCGGTTACGCCGGCATGCGCCGTTCCGGCGACGTCGCCGTAGCCGCCGTGCAGAATCACCTGGGTCAGCGGATTGGTGAAGCGCAGGGCCTGCACTGCCGTTTCACCGCCGGCGGGACATAGTCGGTAGTCGATCAGGACGACGTGGACGTCCCCGTGGTCGCAGATCGAAATGGCGGATTCGAGAGAATCGGTGGTCAGAACCGCCATCCCTTGCGCTTCCAGCGTCGCGCGCGTGAAGTCGAGCATGGCGGCGCGGTCGTCGACGACCAGCACCAATGGCTTGCCTGGCGATCTTCCCTGCATGTTCACGGTTCCCCCTTCGTTCATGGACCGCATCATGTCCCCCCGCCCGGGGACAGTGAATCGAGTGAAAGTATGACTTTCGGCCACGCGGCGTCCTTTCACTACGACCTTCGACTCGCCGTCTGCGGGGGTGCATGCGAACTGCATCCGATGCTGCGCGGCGACAGGCTGTGGCGGTTGCGTTGGACGCGCAAATCCAGCAGTGGAGTTTGGTTGGCCAACCGCAGAGAGGACGCGCGATGAAGCTTGGGTTGCAACTGGGATACTGGATGGGGCCGACACCGCCGACGAACCACCTCGATCTCGTTCTGGAAGCCGAACGACTCGGTTTCGACTCGGTGTGGACCGGCGAGGCGTATGGTTCGGACTGCTTCTCGCCACTCACCTGGTTCGGCTCGCACACCAAGCGGCTGCGCCTCGGCACCTCGGTGACGCAACTGTCTGCCCGTTCGCCGGCGTGCACGGCGATGACGGCGATGACGATCGACCATCTGTCCGGTGGCCGACTCATTCTGGGGCTAGGTGTGTCGGGGCCGCAGGTGGTCGAGGGTTGGTACGGCCAGCCGTTTTCGCAGCCGATGGCTCGGACGAGGGAGTACGTCGACATTCTCCGCCGCGCCTGGCGTCGTGAGGCGCCGCTGACCAACCCGGGACCGCACTATCCGCTGCCGCATCCTTCCGGTTCCGGACTCGGCAAGCCGCTCAAGCTGATCACCCACCCGCTGCGCAAGGATATCCCGATTTACATCGGCGCGGAGGGGCCGAAGAACGTCGCCATGTGCTTCGAGATCGCCGACGGCTGGTTGCCGCTCTTCATCTCGCCGTACCGGATGGACATCTACCGCGAGCCGTTGGCGGCGCGCCGACCCGGTTTCGAGATCGCCGCGACGGTCATCGTGAGCGTCGACGACGATCTGCAGAAGGCGCTCTACCCGGTGAAGCTCATGCTCGGGTTCTATCTGGGCGGCATGGGTGCGCGGCAGAAAAACTTCCACGTGAACCTGTTGAACCGCATGGGTTTCGAACACGTGACGGGCGTCATCCAAGACCTCTTCTTCGCCGGCAAGCACGATGAGGCCATCGCAGCGATTCCCGACGAGATGGCCGACGAGATCGCGCTGTGTGGTTCCCGCGACCGCATCCGCGAACGCATCAAGGCGTGGGAGGACTCGCCGGTCGACACGATCATGTACGGCGGCGGCGACGTCGACGTGATGCGCTTTCTCGCTGCAGCGTGTTCTTGATTCGCCACACCAATCGTCTCCGCGCGCCGATCTCGAGCGCCCGGAAGCGCTCCATGTGCATTCACGGCGTAGACCTCGGCGGCAACGCCAGCTACAGGATGCGAGCACGATGAAGCGTCTTGCCCGCGCAGCCATTCTCGTCTTTGCGTCCGCGGCCCTCGCCGGCTGCGCGGTGACGAGCCTGCTCGCATACGTGATGTGGCCGAACTACCCGGTGTTTCGCGACGGGCAGCAGGTTTTCCTGCCGGGACTGGAGACCGTGGCGGACGTCACGCAGCGCGCCGACGGGCTGTGGCGCATCGCCTCGACGAACGAGACGGACGGCATGCGCGTACTGGGCTATCTGCAGGCGCGCGATCGCATGTTCCAGCTCGACTTGTTCCGACACATGGCTCGCGGCGAGCTCTCCCAGCTCATCGGATTGCGAAACTTCGGCGACAAGAGTTCGCTCGACCTCGACCGCCTCAACCGGTTCCTCGGCTTTCGTCGCGACGCGCCGCGGCTCCACGAAAACATCTCCGCCGACGAGCGGGCGGCTATCGACGCCTTTGTCGCCGGCATCAACGTATGGATCGGCGAGGAACGCCTCTCGCTCGAGCACCGGTTACTGGGAGTTGACGAGGTTCGCCCGTGGACCGTCGACGACTCGCTCGCGATCTACCTGATGATCATGCACGGGCTCGGCGGCAACGCCGACCGCGAGATCCGCCGGTTGGCGATCGCCTGCTCCGCCGGGCTCGACGCGTTGGAACGCATCTGGCCAACGGACATCGAGTACCCGGAGCACGCGCTGCCGCCAGAGGATCTGGGGCAACAGTTCCCCGTACCACCAGCCGTGGTCCCGGCGATGGCGACGGCGCTGCCCGCACTCTGCGGTGAGGCCGCCGCGGGGGAACGCGAAGCGCCCGCGCACCGCGCCGCGTCGGGACTGATCGGCTTGAGCACGCTCTTCGAGACCATGCGGCAAGGCTGGAGCGCCAGCAACAACTGGGCGGTGTCCGGCGAGCTGACGAAATCGGGGAAGCCCGTCCTGTCGACGGATCCGCATCTGCCGCACATGAATCCTCCCTTGTTCTGGGGCTTCGACTTCGAGACCCCGGAATACCGCACGGCCGGATTTACCCTGCCGGGACTCTACCGGGTGGTGTTCGGCCACAACGGTTCGGTCGCATGGGGCGCGACGACCAACCACGTGGACCGTCAGGATCTGGTCGTGCACCGCGCGCGCAGCGCGGTCATCGAGGGGCGGCTCGCCCACGGCTACGACGTCGACGGACGATTCGAAGCGTTCGATGTGCGCACCGAGCGATTCGAGGTTCGAGACGGCGACCCGGTCGAGTACGCGGTGCGCTTCACGCGCGACGGACCGCTGCTCAACGACCTGTCCGACGACGCGGCAGAGATTCTGCCGCTGGTCGCGCTGCGCGCCGTGCCGATCGGGCGCGGCGGCGATCTCGACGGCGCCGCAGCTCTGGCGCGGGCGGAGACGACGCGGGACTTCGCCGCCGCCATCGATCAACTCGATCTCGGGTGTTCCAGTTGGGTGTCCGCCGACACCAGCGGATCGATCGCCTATCGCTCGCCCTGCCTCGTACCAATTCGACAGGGTTGGAGCGGCACGTTCCCGATCCCCGGGTGGCTGTCCGAATACAGTTGGAAGGGTTACTACCCCAAGGCCGCGCTGCCCGCGTCCTTCGATCCGGAGCGCGGCTGGTTGGCCACCGCCAACAACCAGATCGTGCCCGCCGACCGCGTGCCGACGACCTACAACAACGACGTTTCCGCACCGGCGCGCTACCAGCGAATCGCCGAGCGGCTGAGCGCCGAGGTCGGCTCGATCGACGTCGAGTCATCCTCCGCGATCCAACTCGATCTGGTCGATCACACGTGGCGGACAGTGCGTCCGGCTCTCGACGATGGGTTCTGTGGTGTCGGTGACGACGACGCCGTCGACGTGGAGGCAGCCCGCCAGGCTCTGTGCCAGTGGGACGGCAATATGGCGGCGGACTCGGTCGGCGCTACGCTCTACACCTTGGTGACGAACGCGATGCTCGACCATGCGATGGCCGACGAGTTTCCCGGCGGATCGGAGAGCGACGTCTGGCGCTTCGTGCAATCGCTGGTTCAGTTCGAGGTCGACGTTCGCTGGCTGTGGGAACGGCCCGTCGACGCCGCGGTCTGGGACGACATCAGAACACCCGAGCGCGAGTCTCGCGACGACATCCTCGAGCGCGCTCTCGCCGACGCCGTGGCATTCGGTCGAGCGCGCTACGGCTCGTCCGTCGCCGAGTGGCGGTGGGGCGACGTGCGTCCGTTCGTTCTCGCGCATCCGTTCGCCGGATCCGGCGGTGTACTGGGGCGCATCCTGAACGAGGCGCCGCTGTCGATCGGCGGCGGCAACGAGACGGTCTTCAAGAACCAGTTCTCCCGCGCCAATCGCGAGGAGATGAAGGTCGAGATCGGTCCGATCATCCGCATCTCGATCGACATGAGTGACCCATGGGCGGCGCGATTCGCCCTGGCAGGCGGCGAGAGCGGTTGGCCACTCTCTCCTGCGTATGGGAACCTGCTGCAGGACTGGGCGGCGGGCCGAACACGCCCGCTGACGCCGCCGCCCGACGGCGACGACATCGGCGTTCGATTCCTCCCTCCCGAGTCGTAGCGCCGCGCGCGACGGGCATCGATCCGACCGACCGCGCGTCAGTCCTCGAAGCGCCAGGTGGTGATCAGATCCGACAGCCCGCCACCGACCTGCGAGTTGATCACCGGCGCCGAGAAGACGAGCTCGCCGGCGCCGTCCTCGCCCGTCCAGCGCTCACAGTTGAAGGGCTCCCCCACGGAGCCGGCCGCCAGAACCGCTCCCGGCTCGTTGTTCACGTTCTGCAACACCGCCATCGCCTGCCCCGTGGTGAAGGCGATCGTCGTGGACACCCCGACCGCCTCCGGCTCGTCGCCGCAGGGCAGGCCAGTCTCGGTGATGATCTCGACCGGCAGTCCGACGATCTGGCCGTTGTTGGCATCCGGCGCGATGAGCAAAGAACCGACGACCGACAGGTCCGTCAGAAGCTCTCCGCCGATCGGCCCGATGCAGGCCGCCACGCCGGACAACATGTCGACCGTTCCCTCGAGTTCCTCACAATCGTCCTCGTTGAAGCACGATCCACCGATACAATCGCCGTCCGACGCACATGGCGCTCCGTCGTCCGCGCACGTGCCGACCACGCCGAGGCTGCGGTTCTGCGAGACCGAGATCCCAACCGGGCTTTCGGCGCCGCAGTACAACACGCCGGCGGTCAGCACCGGAAATTGATCGCGGTCCGGGCGCACGCAAAGCGCCGCGACTCCCGGCACCGCTTCGATCGACAGGTACTCCGATGCGTCGACGACATCGATGAAATAGGTCGCGCTGCCGAAGATGCTGCGCGCCCGCAAATCGAGGAAACCGGAAAACCCGGTGACGACGAACTCGGCGCCATCCGGGAACGTCGACAACAGCTCGCTGCCCGCAGGGTCCAGCGAGTAGCGCCGGATACCGGGCGGTGGACCGCCGAGGATGGCGTCGCAACCGTCCAACGCGGCGCGCACGCATCGCACCAACTCGTTCACGGCGACGGCGCCGCTCTCGTCCAGATCCGCCGCCGGGCAAACACCAGCCGCCGCTCGGCCCACGGCGATGTTGACGCCGCGCACCAGCTCGTCGACGCGGACAAACCCATCTTCGTTGCAATCGCACGGACAGATCTGCGCGTCCGACGGCGCGGGAGCGCCGCAAAACGCCAACAGAGCCAAGCCGACCACTGAGCCGTAATGCATCCCGAAACCGCGAGAGTTCGCCATCGCGCCCGTGTAGCAAAGATCCAATCCCGCGGCCACCGTCGAGGTGAACCCTTGCCCGCCACGGGCTGGCGGGGCATGGTGCGACCGGCTCCGGGGGAACACATGCCGCTCGAAATCGCGCTCGATGATCCGGCGTTCTACGTCGACGACCCACATCCCGCCTATCGCCAGCTGCGCGAAGAGGCTCCCGTTTATTGGTACGAACCGGGCAAGTACTGGGCCGTTTCGAAACACGCCGACATTCTCCACGTGTCGCGGAATCCTGGTCGCTTCCGCTCCGGCGGCGGCGTGCTGGCGAACAACGACCCCATTCGCCTCCAGGGCCGCAACATCGAGACGATGCCGCAGGCGAAGGCGCCGTCGATCATCTTCATGGACCCGCCGGAACACAATCGCTACCGGCGCATCGTCACCCACGCGTTCACACCGCGCCGCATCGCCGCGCTCGAGACACGAATGCGCGAGATCGTGCGACACTGCCTCGACGCCATCCCCAGCGGCCGGACGGTGAACTTCGTCGACCAATTGTCGGTGCCGCTGCCGATGCTGGTCATCGCCGAGATGTTGGGCATCCCCACCGAGGACCACGGTCAGTTTCGCAAGTGGTCGGACACCGTGGTCGAGGCGGCGGAGCGGTTCCAGGAAGACACCCTTCAGTCCATCGGCGAGTTCTTCGCGTACCTGCAGGCGAGGATCGACGAACGGCGCGCGGCGCCGGGCGATGATCTGATATCGGTGCTGATCGAAGCGGAGGTGGATGGCGAGCGACTCGCCGCCGGCGATATCCTCCTGTTTTGCCAGACGCTGCTGGTCGCCGGAAACGAGACGACCCGCAATCTGATCTCCGGCGGCGCGCTGGCGCTGCTCGAACACCCCGATCAACGGGACGCGCTGATCGCCGACCCCTCGCTCATCCCCGACGCCGTCGAAGAGATGCTGCGCTGGGTGACACCGATAAGCAGTTTCGCGCGCACCGCTACCGAGGACTGCGAGCTGCGCGGCCAACCGATCGCCGCCGGCGACTATCTGGTGATGCTCTACGCATCCGCCAACCGCGACGAAGAGGCATGGGGGGCGACGGCCGGCGAGTTCGACATCGCGCGCCGCGCCGACGTGACCCACCTCGCCTTCGGCTTCGGCCAACACATGTGCCTGGGCGCCAACCTGACGAGACTCGAGGCGCGCGTCCTGTTCGAGGAGCTATTGCAACGCCGCCCGCACTTCCACCGCGCCGGCGACGTCGTGCGCCTGCGCTCGACACTCATGAACGGCATCGTCGAATTACCCGTCGTCTTCGACTGAGTCGCGCCGCGAGTTTCTTCTCCGCTAGGCGGCGAATGTGGGCCATGAGCGTTGAGGACACAGGGTCCATCCGGGCTTCGTGGGTCGCCGCAGCGCTATCGGCTACCGATCGACCCCATCCCATCACGGTCGCAACCCTGCTCGGCCTGTTCGTGATGGCGAAGCTGCCCGCCTTGTCCACCCCTTACTACTGGGACGAGGCGGCGGCCTACGTCACACCCGCGCTGTGGCTCGCGGAAGAGGGCCTGCGCCACGCATTGCCGGGAGGGCACCCACCGACGCGATTCTTCGGACATCCACCCGGCATCTACCTCGCCCTGGCGGCGATCTACCGCACGTTCGGACATAGCATCTGGATCACCCACGCGGTGGCGGTCGGCCTTGCGACGGTGAGCCTGTTTCTCACGTTTCGTGTCGGGCAGATGATCGCGGGCCCGGCGGCCGGTTTGCTCGCCGCGCTCCTCCTCGTCCTCAGCCCCCTGTTTTTCGCTCAGGCGGGCTTGCTGCATGGCGACATGACCGTCACGGCGCTCGGACTCTGCGCGACGCTTTTCTATTTGCAGGGCCGGACACGCCTCTATCTGGTCGCGGCGATCGCGCTCGTCCTTTGCAAAGAAACCGGCGTCGCAATCGTCGCGGCGATCAGCGCCCATCATCTCGCCTTTCGACGCGAGCGACCACGTCGCGCCCGCGAGGCGGTGCTGCTTGCCCTCCCGGCACTGGCCCTGGTCGCTTTCTTCGTCGTGACGTGGATGGCCACGGGACGCCTGCTGAACAATCCGTATTTCGCCGAGCACGCGCTCGCGGATGTATCGGTGGAGACGTTTCGCACCGTCTCCGGATGGTTGTTCGAGCGCCAGGGCCGTTGGATTCTGGTCGTCGTCACCGCGCTGACCGTCTTCGAACCGCCGCGTCTCGCGAGGCGGCGAGACATCGCGCTCATGGCGATGCTGATATTGCCGTACTGGGCCGCCTTCAGCGTCATCTACTTCCTCCCGCGCTACCTGCTCGCCGCCTTTCCCTACGTTTGCATCATTGCAGCCACGGCAATGGTCGCTCTCGCTCGACGCACCGTGCTGATTCCCATCGCGGCGTTGATCGGCTTGGCGGCGATCTTCGCGCGCGAGGTGCCCGGCGACTTCGATGTCCCAGGCAACTATGAAACGAATCTTGGTTACATCGATGTCGTCCACGTTCACGCCGCGACGGCCCGATGGTTGGAGTCGAACCACGCGAACGCGAGAATCGGAGCGGCGTGGCCGCTCAGCATGGACCTGTCGCGGCCGGCGCTGGGCTATGTCGCCAAGCCCCTCCACGTCGTCCATGTCGAAGACGGACGCGAAGACGTCGAACTCCTCGCCTGGACGGCGCAGGGCGGACCCGAGAATCACGCGATCCTGACGCGCGCGCGCGCAGAACAATGGCACCTCCTCGAGCGTTTCGGGCAGGGTGCCAAGGTCGCGGTGGTCTTTGCGCCACCGGCGAAGTCGGGCCGCGCCGCTCGCGCCGCGCCGCCCCCCGACTCGTAACGCTGACTTCGGCATAGCCACGCGCAGAGCGGGTCCGTCCACGTTCGAACAATCGACGCGCTTGACCGCGCGCGCTGCCGCGGGGTTGATGTCCTGCATGTTTCGGGACGGGCTTCTTGCAAACGGCGCGCTCGACGTTCCTTCGCAGCGCCCCTTGCCGCGATCGGCCGGGCGCGCCTACGTGTTGCTCATCCTCACCGCGCTTGCATGGGGGGCGCACACGGTGTTCGGACGTCTGGCGGTCGGGCAGGTTTCGCCGATGGCACTCGTCGCACTGCGATGGTTGTCGGTGTGCATCCTCCTCTGCACGTTCGCCGGGCGATCGTTACGCGCCGACTGGCCGCTGCTGCGGCCACGATTGCTCTACGTGGGCGCGATGGGCGCTCTCGGCTTTGCCGTGTACAACGCCCTGTATTACTCGGCGGCTCACCTCACGACCGCCGTGAACATGGGCATCGTGCAAGGCGCGATTCCGGTGTTCGTCGTCGCCGGGGCGGTGGTGTTGGACTCGATGAGGATCAACGCCGCGCAGGGCCTCGGCATCGCCCTAAGCCTGATCGGCGTCGCGGTCGTCGCCTCGGCGGGCGATCTGACCCGGATCCTCGCGCTGACGGTCAATCTCGGCGACCTCTTCATGCTCGTCGGATGCATGTTGTACGCCGGCTACACGGTGGCGTTGCGTCGCGCGCCGGCGGTGTCTCCGTTCGCCATGCTCGCCGTCCTCGCAGCCGCGGCGTTCGTGGCGGCGCTACCCATGGCGGCGGCGGAGTGGGCCACCGGCCGCCTGCGTTGGCCGACGCCGTTCGGCTGGATGTTGGTACTCGTCATCGCCGTCGTTCCGTCGCTTCTCGCGCAGTCGTTCTTCATTCGCGGCGTCCGATTGATCGGCCCCGAGCGCGCCGGCGTCTTCGTCAATCTCGTCCCCGTCTTCGCGGCGATCATGGGCGTGACGTTTCTGTCGGAGCCGTTCGAGACCTACCACGCGGTGGCGTTGGGGCTCGTGCTCGCGGGCATCTGGCTCTCCGAGCGCCGATTCGGCATGCAGGGTCTGCCGGTGTCGTTCGATCGCGTCACTGTTGACGCTCGCGATAACGTCCGCCCCTAGCAGTCCGTTGAAAAACAGGCGCGAGAGCGAAAACGAGGATTTCGGCGCCAGGGCAAGGCGCGACACCGGAAGCAAAGTCGTGACTTTTGTTGAGGATGTCGCAACGCAGCCATGGCGCCAAAAGACCGTTTGCAGCCCGCGTCCTGTTTCTCAACGGGCTGCTAGACGATCACTCGTCAGACTCGTCGCCGCCATCGCTCTTGGGAAGCGCGGCGCCCGCGTCCTCCAGACCGGGCGTAATGGCCTCTACGAATGCGTTCCGAACGACACTGAGCACGGCATCCCACGTGCTGATATCCGGATTGTCGATGCGGCCCGCCACCTCGACCTTCGCGGCGACGTCGTCGCGGGGGTTCTGGAGAATCGTCGCGACGGCGCCGACCGCTCCCTCATAGGCCTGTTTGAACACCGATTTCTCGCTGTCCTGCCGGCGACTGTAGACATCCATATCCTTGAGGATCGGCTTCACGTAACCCTCGAGCCGCCCGTCTTTAGCGTTGAGTTCGGAGTAGAAGGCGAAAATACCTGCGCTGACGTCGAACTTGGCGTGCGAACGAAAGACGTCGTTGAGCTTGGCCAAGGGCGTTTCCTCGATGCGCAGATCGATGTCGAAATCGGGTGTCTCGCGGCCGGCGCGATAGCTGCCGTCCAGGGAGAGGGCGCCGGCACCCATGAACTTCCCACGCGCTGCGAGGGAGGCCTGTTTCTCGGGTTCGCGATTGACGACGTCCTTGAGGGTTATGTCTGCACCCGAGACAAACAGCCTGTACTCATCGACCCTGTCGTACGCGAGCTCGCTGCCGCGGACCTCCACGAGATCGATGTAGACACGGGTCGGCGCTTCCTCGCTGAGCGACTCCACGGCATCTTCCGTCAGCTGCGCGCGACGCCGCTGATCCTCCGTGTCGGTCTGGCGCTCGACATAATCGATTCGCACGCCGTCGATGCGAACCATGTGGACGTAAACGTCCTTGATGTCTGGGCCGTACTCGACGTGGCCATTGGCACCGAGAACTCCGTTGTGGACGGTTATGTCGATCTCGTCGGCAAGCGGATTGATCGCCTCCAGGGGAACCGTTTCCAGCTCAAAATCCACATCCACCGCGGGATAGGGGCTGGCGAGAAGGTTGGCATCGCCATCGATGCGAACCCGGCCCGATTCGAA
>Ga0307505_10000250_pt1 | contig 64412 bp, 56 predicted proteins | sample 23_S_MG_FD_202183 | JGI IMG/M metagenome (GOLD analysis project Ga0307505, IMG submission 202183) | Soil microbial communities from Populus trichocarpa stands in riparian zone in the Pacific Northwest, United States - 23_S | ecosystem: Environmental > Terrestrial > Soil > Riparian zone > Trees... | reverse complement strand
CCGTCTCCGCGTCCCCCTCTCCCAACCCTCTCCCCTGAAGGGGAGAGGGCTACAGGCAAACTCAAAGGCGCCGGCCTTCCGCCCAACCGCATCGTGTTCTCGGAGAAGTTCGCCTGTCCGGTGTCGGGCTTCACCATCGAGGAAGTCGAGCCGCGGCTGTTCAGCTTCAACGCCCCGCAGGGCGCCTGCTCCACCTGCGATGGGCTCGGCGAGAAGCAGCTGTTCGATCCGCAGCTGGTGGTGCCGAACGAGGCGCTCAGCCTCAAGCAGGGCGCGGTGGCGCCGTGGGCCAAGTCCAACCCGCCGAGCCCCTACTACATGCAGGTGCTGGCGAGCCTGGCCAAAGCATACGGCTTCGACCTGACCACGCCGTGGAGCGAGCTGGCCGAAGCGCACCGCGAGGTCATCCTCCACGGCACCGGCGGCGAGCCGGTGGCGCTGACCTTCCGCGACGGCCGCAAGGAATACACCGTCCGCAAGGCGTTCGAAGGGGTGATCGGCAACCTCAACCGCCGCCTGCTGCAGACCGACAGCGCCTGGATGCGCGAGGAGCTGAGCCGCTTCCAGACCGCGCAGCCGTGCGAGACCTGCCACGGCAAGCGGCTCAACGACAAGGCGCTGGCGGTCAAGGTCGCCGGTGAGGACATCGCCACCCCGGTGCGCTTCTCGGTCACCAACGCGCTCGACTGGTTCAGCGAGCTGCCCGCCAGGCTGACCGACACCCAGAACCAGATCGCCCGCGCGATCCTCAAGGAGATCGTCGAGCGGCTCGGGTTCCTCAACAACGTCGGGCTCGACTACCTCAACCTCGACCGCACCAGCGGCACGCTGTCCGGTGGCGAGAGCCAGCGCATCCGTCTCGCCAGCCAGATCGGCAGCGGCCTGTCGGGCGTGCTCTACGTGCTCGACGAGCCCTCGATCGGCCTCCACCAGCGCGACAACGACCGCCTGATCGAGACGCTCAAGCGGCTGCGCGACCTCGGCAACACGGTGATCGTGGTCGAGCACGACGAGGATTCGATCCGCCACGCCGACTGGGTGGTCGACCTCGGCCCCGGCGCCGGCGTCCACGGCGGCGAGATCGTGGCGCAGGGCACGCTCGCCGAGGTGCTCAAGTCGACACGCAGCCTGACCGCCGCCTACCTCAACGGCACCCGGGAGATCGGCGTCCCCGCCAGGCGCCGCAAGGGCAACGGCCACCACGTCACCGTCCACGGCGCGCGCGCCAACAACCTCAAGGGGGTCACCGCCGCGGTCCCGCTCGGCACCTTCACCTGCATCACCGGCGTCTCGGGCTCGGGCAAGTCGAGCCTGGTGGTCGACACGCTCTACCCCGCCGCCGCCCGCGCGCTCAACGGCGCGCGCGTCATCGCCGGGCCGCACGACAAGGTCACCGGCCTCGAATACTGCGACAAGGTGATCGAGATCGACCAGTCGCCGATCGGCCGCACCCCGCGCTCCAACCCGGCGACCTACACCGGCGCCTTCACCCAGATTCGCGACTGGTTCGCCGGCCTGCCCGAAAGCCAGGCGCGCGGCTACAAGCCCGGCCGCTTCAGCTTCAACGTCAAGGGCGGGCGGTGCGAGGCGTGCCAGGGCGACGGGCTGATCAAGATCGAGATGCACTTCCTCCCCGACGTGTACGTGACCTGCGAGGAATGCCACGGCCGCCGCTACAACCGCGAGACGCTCGAGGTGAAGTTCAAGGGCCTCAGCATCGCCGACGTGCTCGACATGACGATCGAGGACGCGGAAGGCTTCTTCAAGGCGGTCCCGCCGATCCGCGACAAGATGCACATGCTCAACGAGGTCGGGCTCGGCTACGTCAAGGTCGGCCAGCAGGCGACCACGCTCTCGGGCGGCGAGGCGCAGCGCGTCAAACTGGCCAAGGAGCTCAGCCGCCGCAGCACCGGGCAGACGCTCTACATCCTCGACGAGCCGACCACCGGCCTCCACTTCGAGGACGTCCGCAAGCTGCTCGAAGTGCTCCAGCGGCTGGTCGAGCAGGGCAACTCGGTGGTGGTGATCGAGCACAACCTCGACGTGATCAAGACGGCGGACTGGATCCTCGACCTCGGGCCGGAAGGCGGGGTGAGGGGCGGGGATCTGGTGGCGCAGGGGACGCCGGAGGCGGTTGCGGCCACGGAGCGCAGCTACACCGGCCAGTACCTCAAGCCGATGCTGGAGCGGGCCCGGGAGGCGGCGGAGTAAGGAAAGCCCTCGCGCCCCTTTGGCGGGAGAGGGTTGGGAGAGGGGGCTCTCCCCCGGCACCGAGCCGCACCCCCGCATTCACACCTACCCCGTGCTCCGGACCCCTAATCCCGCGCCGGCCGTTGAGGAGGCGAGGGCCGGTGCGCCCCGCACTCCCGCCCCGGCCCGCCGCAGGGCCGTCGCCCGGCCTCCCGCAAGGAGCACGCCGATGCGCAAGCCGGTCTTCCCCAACACGGTGGTGCTGTTCGCCACCAACGCGCTCGCCCTGCGCACCGAGGCCGCCCGCACCGCCGCCCTGCGCCTCGCCGCCGCGCTCCCCGACCCCGCCGCCCGCCCCGAGCCCGCCGAAGGCTGAGCGACGGCGCGGATCGGATCGGCAGCCGGTGCAATCGGAGGAAAGCCCGGTCAGGGCGCGCCGATCGAATACAAGTCCGCCGCTCCGGAGCGTTTGTCACGCGTCAACGTCCCGCCGCGCCGCCGCTTGCGCGCGGCGTTACAAAGTGGCTGTGGCGCGGCGGGCGGTTCGCCCTATAGTGCCGGGCTCACGTCGATCTTCAGGGAGAGAGGAACACGATGAAATTGCTCACCAAGGGTTCCGTTGCCGCGCTCGCGGCGCTGGCAGTTGCGGGGGCGATTGCGGCTCCGGCCGCGGCGCAGTTCGGCGGGCCGCCGCCGCCGCCCAACACCGGGGTGCCGCTCCACGCCGGCCTCGGCGGCGGGCTCGGCCAGGGCAACGCCACAGTGGTGGTCGATCCGCCCAAGGGCACCGCGTGCTACCTGATGAACATCAAGGGGCTCAGCGATGTCACCGCGGCGCACATCCACATCGGCGGGCCGGGCGAGACCGGGCGGCCGGTGATCACGCTCGACACGCCCGAGGGCGGCACCAGCGGCGGCTGCGCCGAAGTGACCGCCGAGCTGGCGGCGGCGCTTCTCGCCAACCCCGGCGGCTACTACGTCAACGTCCACACCCGCGCCCAGCCGCAAGGCGCGATCCGCGGGCAGCTGGCGATGTAGGAGAGTTCCCCTCCCGCTTGCGGGAGGGGAGACGAGATCTCAGCTCTCGAGCAGCGCCAGCTCGACCTGGCCGCTGCCGGCGCGGCGCAGGCCGAGCTCCTCGGCGGCGGCCTGGCTGAGGTCGATCACCCGGCCGCCGTGGAACGGCCCGCGGTCGTTGATGCGGACCACCACCGAGCGGCCGCCGCGGGTCACCAGCACGCGGCTGCCGAACGGCAGGGTGCGGTGGGCGGCGGTGTACTCGGACGGGTTGAAGCGCTCGCCGCTCGCGGTGCGCTTGCCGGCGAAGCCGGGGCCGTACCAACTCGCCACGCCGTCGGGGATGTCGGCCAGGATCGTGTCGGACCGGGCCGGCGCGGCGACGATCGCGGGATCGTCGAACGGGGCGAAGGCGTCGGCGAACTCGGCCTCGGGTTCGGCCGAGGGCACGAAGCGCGGCAGGTCGGCGCTCGGCGCGGCCATCGCGGCGGGCGCAACGGCGGCGTCGGTTCCTGCGCCATTGGTTTCGGCGAGGGCCGGCCCGATCGCGCCGCCCAGCGCCATCAGGGCCAGGGCGGCCACCGCGGCGGCCTTCATGGTGGGGTTCCCGTCCATGTCGCGGCCCGGATAGGCCCGATTCCGCGGCCGCGTAACCCGTCGGGCGTCGCTTCGCCCCGCTTCGGGCTCGGCTCGTCGGGTTGCAGGGAACCCTTAACCATGGGCTCGGCGGCTCGGCGGCGGCGCGCAACGGCTCGGCGATGGCGGCCGATTCGCGCTGCCCGACATGCCTGCGGCCATGCCGGGCGGGGGCCTGGGAAATCGCGGGGCGGCTGCGGTGAGCGGGCGGGATGGGTCCGGAAAGAGAAATGGGGCCGGCCTTGCGGCCGACCCCACTCTCACCGGCGTGTGGTCTCCGCCGAAGCGGAGAGCTTGACGCCTGGCGTCTCGATGCCGGTTCCCAGAAGCTCTTGCGAGCACTCAAGGTCGGCTTCGTTATCGCCCGGCGCTCGCGCCGGCGCCGGTTCCGTCGGGGGCCGAAATCGATCGCGAGGACCTATTCCCTGCCGCCCGGCGGTTCCGAGACCGTGTCGTCGGCCTGAGCCTCGAACGGCGCCCGCTTTGCCCGGAGGCTCCACGAACTCCTCGGCACCAGGCCGGCAATCCGGCCTTTCCGACTTTGCGCCCTCGCGGTTTCAACGGTCCGGGATTTGGTCTGCCCCAGGACGAACCTTTGGGCTTTCCGCTTCTCGTTCCTCCACCACGCGGCATCTCGCCATCGTGTCGGAGCGGTTCCAAAATCCCCTCTTCTTCGCCGGTCTTTCGACCTTTGCTTCCGAAGGGCCAATCCCCGCTTCGATGTGTGGAAGGTGCAGCGCTCAGCCGATTCGGGCAAGCGCGGGACCGTCCAGTTATCCACTTTGGGCCTGAATGCCAGTGGACAAGGGTGGATAACTCAACGGTTCGGCGCAGATCGAGCGGTTTATCCCCTGTCGCGCTGCCCCAGCAGCCGCAGGCGGAGGGCGTTGAGCTTGATGAAGCCGGCCGCGTCCTGCTGGTCGTAGGCGCCCGCATCGTCCTCGAACGTCACGTGGCGCTCGGAATAGAGGCTGTTCGGGCTCATGCGGCCGACCACCTGGGCCAGCCCCTTGTAGAGCTTGAGCCTCACGGTGCCCGAGACCTTTTCCTGGCTGAGGTCGATCGCCGCCTGCAGCATCTCCCGCTCGGGCGCGAACCAGAAGCCGTTGTAGATCAGCTCGGCGTACTTCGGCATCAGCTCGTCCTTGAGGTGCGCCGCGCCGCGGTCGAGGGTCAGGCTCTCGATCCCGCGGTGGGCCCGGGCGTAGATCTCGCCGCCCGGCGTCTCGTACATCCCGCGGCTCTTCATCCCGACGAAGCGGTTCTCGACCAGGTCGAGCCGGCCGATCCCGTGCCTGCGGCCAAGCTCGTTGAGCGCGGCCAGCAGCGTCGCCGGGCTCATCGCCGCGCCGTTCAGCGCCACACCGTCGCCCTTCGCGAAATCGATTGTGATGTATTCGGGCGCGTCGGGCGCATCCTCGGGATTTTCGGTCCGCGAATAGACGTAGTCGGGTACTTCCTCCCACGGGTCTTCGAGCACTTTCCCCTCGCTCGAGGTGTGCAACAAATTGGCGTCGGTCGAGAACGGGCTTTCGCCGCGCTTGTCCTTGGGGACCGGGATCTGGTGCTGCTCGGCCCATTCGATCAGCGCGGTGCGGCTGGTCAGGTCCCATTCGCGCCACGGGGCGATGACCTTGATGCCGGGGTCGAGCGCATAGGCGGACAGCTCGAAGCGGACCTGGTCGTTGCCCTTGCCGGTGGCGCCGTGAGCGATCGCGTCGGCGCCGGTCTGGTGCGCGATCTCGACCAGCCGCTTGGAGATCAGAGGCCGGGCGATCGAAGTGCCGAGCAGGTAGTCGCCCTCGTAGCGGGCGTTGGCGCGCATCATCGGGAACACGAAGTCGCGCACGAACTCCTCGCGCAGGTCGTCGATGTAGATGTGCTCGTCGGGCACGCCCATCAGCCGCGCCTTGGCCCGCGCCGGTTCGAGCTCCTCACCCTGGCCGAGGTCGGCGGTGAAGGTGACGACCTCGCAGCCGTAGGTGACCTGAAGCCACTTGAGGATCACGCTGGTGTCGAGGCCGCCCGAATAGGCGAGGACGACGCGCTTGATATCGGACATTTGGAAGCTCCGGCGGATGGATTCGCTGCGCGCTTAGGAGGGCGCACCGCCGCGCGCAACCGGCCTGCCCAACGGCGCCGGCCGATTCCTAACGCGATTTGTCAGTCCCTCGCCGCGCCGAATGGTGCTATCGTGCCGACGCCGTTCGCTACCGGGGGGATCATGCGATGAAGCGTGCCGTTGCCCTGGCCATGACCGCGCTGCTCTGCATCGCCGCGACTCAGGCGGTGACGGCGAGCTCGAAGCCCGATCTGACCAAGACCTATTTCGAGCGCCGCAACTGCCACCTCGCCTACGACGCGCTGGTCGGCGACAACGCCGCGGGCCGTGCCATCGCGCCGGCGGAGGTCGAGTGGGCGAGGAGCTACGAGGGCGCGAGCACCGCCGGCGAGGCGTGCCCCGAGCCGCCCGAGGCCCTGCTCGCCCGCTCGAGCAACCGCGTGGTCGCAAGCCAGGAAGTGCTGGCGGTGGTCAACCGCTATCGGGAACGCGATCCGCGGGCCAAGTTCGAGCTGGCCTACTCGGTCCTGACCGGGGCTTTCACCGGGGTGGGTCCCGAAGTCGGCTGGGGAATGCTGAAGGAAGCGGCCGACGCCGGCGAGCCTTCCTCGCTGTTCCTGCTCGGCTCCGCGCACGTCGGCGGCCTGTTCAACAACAACCAGGCCGACTACGCGAGCGGGCGTCCGCTGATCGAGCAGGCGGCGCGGGCCGGGCACGTCGATGCGATGTTCATGGTCGCCAACATGTACAAGGACGGGCTTGGCGGGCGAAAGAACGCCGAACGCGCCTTCGAGTTCTACCGCCAGGCCGCGGAGCGGGGCCATGCCTACGCCACGATCATGGCGTTCACGATGATCAGCGAAGGCGAGGGCACACGCAAGGACTTCGACCTCGCCTACCGCCTTGGCAGGAGCATGGCCGAGCAGGGTGAAGTCTACGGCGCGGTCATGGCCGCGAGCGCGCTGCTGCAAAGCCGCGACGTGATGAATCACAAGGACGAGACGCTGTACTGGATGGACGTCGCGATGCGCGACGGCGATGCGGAGCTCAGGGCCCAGATCGCGCCGCTGCGGGCGCAGGCGATCGAAATCTACAATCGCCCGCCGCCGCCGCCGCGCGATTACTCGCCGCGTCCTTTCAAGGCCTGCCCGACGAAGACCGTCTGCCTGGTCAACAGCAGCGGCGTCCGCTGGCAGTGCACGACCAACAAGGACTACTGGAACGACTGCGACGGCTGAACGAAAGACCCTGCGTTCGATGAGCATCGACCTTGCGGCGCTGCGCGGGCCTTTCGCCGGCACAGCGGGCCATCTCGACGCGCCTTATGCCGCGACGCCTCCGCCGGTGGTCGAGGCGATGCTCGACCTCGCCGGGCTCCGCCCGGGCGAGCGGCTGCTCGATCTCGGCTGCGGTGACGGGCGGATCGCGATCGCAGGAGCCGCTCGCGGCGCGCAGGCCACCGGCATCGATATCGATCCGGTCCGCGTCGCGGCGGCGACGGCCGCCGCCCGGGCCGCCGGTCTTGCGGAGCGCGCGTTTTTCCGCTGCGAGGACCTGTTCGCGGCCCCGCTGGCCGGCGTCGACGTCGTGACGATGTACCTGCTTGCCCACGTCAACGCCTGGCTCGCTCCCCGGCTGCGCGCCGAAGCGCTGCCGGGCACCCGGATCGTCAGCCACGCCTTTCCGATCCGCGACTGGACGCCGGCCAGGACTCGGCGCGTGGGCGAGGCTGCGCTGTACCTGTGGATCGTGCCGGGCGCCTGAGGCCCCTGCAGGGCGCCGCGCGGGATCAGCCAATCGGCCGTGCGCCGAGCTGGGGGTTCATCTGGGTGATGCGGTTGAGCCAGGCCTTGGGTTTGCGCAGCATGTCGCCGGGAAAATCGACCCGCAGTCCGGCCAGCTCGGCCATGCGCCCGACGAAGTGGATGCAGTTGCGCGTGTCGAGGTCGTAGAACTTGCCCGGCGCGTCGCGCCAGGCGATCACTTCAGCCTTCATCCGGCGAAAGGTCGCGTCCGGGACGGTGATCGTGAAGTGCCGGTTGGTGGTGCGGATGTACCTCGCCTTCTCGCTCATCACGATGTGGTCGGTCGGCCCCATCAGCACGTTGGGGCCGGCGGTACGGGCGGAGAATCCGTAGTTCTCGCTGATCCGTTCGCCGCTATCGAGCGTGCCTTCGAAGACCACGAAGGCATGGGGATAGCGGCCGAGCAGCGAACCGCTGAAGCTGTGAAACGACACCTCGACATCGGCTTGCGCCGGCGCGCTCCATGCCGCGAGTGCGGCCAGCGTCAGCGCGAGGCGGGGGAGAAAGCGGCGAAGAGAAGCGAGCATTTGCGACCTACCGGTTCGGCGGCGATCAGGACCCGCCCAGGACGGCGGGCTCGATCCGCAGGATCGCGTTCTCGTTGCCGTCGGTGAGCACATAGATCAACCCGTCGGGCCCTTCCGCGAAGTCGCGCACCCGTTGGTGCAGCTGCGTCAGCAGCGTCTCGCGGCGGACATCGCCGAGGTCGGTGCCCATCACCACGCGCTCGAGCCCGCCGGTAAAGTTGACCTCGCCCCGGCGGGCGCTGCCGACGAACAGGTTGCCCTTCCACGCCGGGAACCGGTCGCCGCGGTAGATCATCAGGCCCGAGGGCGCTATCGACGGGCTCCACAGGAACAGCGGCTGCTCGACGCCCGGGGCCGTCGGCAGGTCGGAGCCGCGGGCCCCGTCGTAATTGCGGCTGAAGGTGTAGGCCGGCCAGCCGTAATTGGCGCCCGGCACGATCAGGTTGACCTCGTCGCCGCCGTTCATGCCGTGCTCGGCGTTGAACACCGCACCGGTTTCGGGATGGACCAGGAGGCCGTGATGGTCGCGGTGGCCGTAGCTGTAGATTGCCGGATGCGCGCCATCGCGGCCGATGAACGGATTGTCTTCCGGGATCGAGCCGTCGTCGTTGAGGCGCAGGACCTTGCCGTAGATGTTGGCAAGATCCTGGGCGATCTCTTCGTAGGCGCCGCCGGCGGTCATGAAGAGCGTGCCGTCCTTGCCGAATGCGATGCGCGAGCCGAGCGCGGGCGCGATGCCGCCCTGGAACAGGGTTTCGACCTGCGAGAGGCGGGTCCCTTCGAGCTTGCCGCGCATCAGCGTGAGCCGCGCCGGGCGCTGGTTGGGCGGCGTGCTCTCGGGCCGTGGTGCCGGCTCGTTGAAGGTGAAATAGATCAGGCGATTGGTCGCGAAGTCCGGATGCAGGGCGACGTCCTGCACACCGACGCTGAAGGCTTCCTCGCCGGACTGCGGCACGCCCGCGATGGGCTGGTCATCGAGTCGGGCCATGCCGGTCGCATCGCGCAGCAGCCTGAAACCGGTGCCGCGCTCGACGATCAGCAGGTCGCCGCCAGGCAGGAACTCGATCGCGAACGGCCGGGCGAATCCCTTGGCCAGCACGCTCACCTTGATCCCATGCTGCTCGGCGGTGTCGAAGACGTAAGGTTCGCTGGACAGCGCGACCGGGGCAATCCCGATAGGCGGCGGTTGCTGGCCCAGCGCCGCGGTGGACGCGATCAGGGCGAAGGCGGCAACGAAACGCTTTATCATCGTGTCGCCCCTTATTCAGCCGCTACTCTGCCGCCTGGGCGAGATGCCACACCGGTGGCTCCTCGCTTTCGCGCAGTCGGCGACTTTCCTCGTACACGAACTCGCCCGTCATCGGGATCGCGGCGCGGTCCTTGACGTAGATCAGCTGCCAGTTGACCAGCCTGCCGTGGCGGAAGCTCTGCTCCGCGCCGGCGAGGTAGAACTGCCACATGCGGTAGAACGTCTCGTCGTACATCTCGACGATCTCGTCCTTGTGCATGACGGTGCGGTTGTACCATTCCTCGAGCGTATGGCTGTAGTGGAAGCGCATCGCTTCCACGTCCATGATCTGGAAACCGGCCTTCTCGCTTTCCTGCACCAGCTCGCTCAGGGCCGGGATATAGCCGCCAGGGAAGATGTACTTGCGCGTCCAGGCGTCGGTGAATCCCGGCGGGCCCGCGCGGCCGCAACAGTGGCTGAACATCACCCCGTCGGGCTTCAGCAGCTTGTGGGTGTGGTTGTAGAACTGCGGGTAGTGCGGGGTACCGACGTGCTCGAGCAGGCCGACCGAGCTGATCCGGTCAAACTGTCCCTCGACGTCGCGGTAGTCCATCAGCGCGAACTTCACCTTGTCGTCGACCCCGGCGGCTTTCGCCCGCTCCTTGCAGAAGGCGATCTGGTCGGGGGCGAGCGCGACGCCGAGGACCTCGCAATCGTAGTGCTTGTGCAGGTACATCGCCAGGCCGCCCCAGCCGCAGCCGATGTCGAGCACCTTCATGCCCGGCTTGATGTACATCTTGGCGGCGATGTGGGCCTTCTTGTCGAGCTGGGCCTTCTCGAGGCTGTTGTCGAGATCGCGGTAGTAGCCCATCGTGTACTGCCGGTCCTCGTCGAGGAACAGCTCGTAGAGGCGGCGGGTCAGGTTGTAGGTGTGCTCGGCGTTCTTGCGCGCCTTGCCGCGCAGGTTGATGCTGTCGGCCTTGGCCGCGATCCGGGCCACGGCCTTCTGCAGCGGGGTCTTGGCGCCAAGCCCGCTGCCGCTCTTCACCTTGGCGTTCATCGCCACGTAGAGCACCATGTCGCGGATGTCGTAAGGCTCCTCGACCACGAGCCAGCCCCACATGTAGGCCTCGCCCGCGCCGACCGCCGGATAGCGCGCGATGTGGGCCGCGGCCTTCCTGTTGGTCAGCCGGACATGCATCGGCCGGCCGTGTTCCATCCCCTCGGGCCCCGGACCGTATTCGTAGACCTTGCCGTCATGGTCGGTGATGACCAGGCGGCCGGTCTTGATCACCTTCGTCAGGAACTTGTCCAGCAGCCACATCGCGGCATCTCTCCCCTTGCCGTAGAACGCGGCACTAGAACGGCGGCTTCCCCGGCTGTCAATCATGGGTTAGCCTGAGGCCATGGCGGAGACGAAGACCAGGCCTACGCAGGTGAGCGTCGAGGACTACCTCGCGGACGTCGAGCCGGCGAGCAAGCGCGAGGACGGCCGGATGCTCGACGCGCTGTTCCGCAAGGTGACCGGGGCCGAGCCCAGGATGTGGGGGCCGAGCATCGTCGGCTACGGCGAGTACCATTATCGCTATGAGAGCGGTCACGAAGGGGACATGTGCCGCGCCGGCTTCAGCCCGCGCAAGGCCAAGCACTCGCTGTACCTCTCGTGCAGCTGCGACGGCGAGGAGGACCTGGCCTTCACCGCGCTTCTGGCCCGGCTCGGCAAGCACGCGCGGGGCAGCGGCGGGTGCCTCTACGTCAACAAGCTCGCCGACATCGACCTCGGCGTGCTCGAGGAGATGATCGCGATGAGCTGGCGCAGCTCATTCGAGCAGTATCCGGCCTAGACCCCTGCGTACCACTGATAGCCGCGGTCTTCCCAGTACCCGCCGCGCCCGCCCTCGATGCCTTCGAGGGTGGCGACGGCCTCGATCGCGGTCAGGTACTTGGCGTGCTTGTAGCCGAGCTGGCGCTCGATCCTCAGGCGGAGCGGCGCGCCGTTGCGAACAGGCAGCGGCGCGCCGCCCAGCTGGTGGGCAAGGATCGTCTGCGGGTGGAAGGCGTCGTCGAGATCGCAGCTTTCGTAATAGGGATTGCCGCGGAAATCGTCGGCACAGCGGAACACGATGAACCGGGCCTCCTCGCGCAGTCCGGCCTGATCGAGAATCTGGGAGAGCTGCGGGCCGGTCCACCGCCCGATCGCGCTCCAGCCCTCGACGCAGTCGTGGCGGGTGATCTGGGTGCGCTGGGGCAGGGCGCGAATCTGCTCCATGGTCAGGCTCAGCGGCCGCTCGACCAGCCCGCGCACCTCGAGCGTCCAGTCGGCGAAGCCGGCGGCGACGTGCGCCTGGTAGTCGGGCCGGTCGATGTCGACGTTGCCGTTGCCGCGGAAGAATGGCGAGACGTCGGCCGGCGCGTACTCCCGCGCCATCGGGCGCCGGCCGCCGAGCGTGCGGTGCGCGGCGCGGCTCAGCTTCTCGGCGCCTTCCACCAGCCCGCCGAACGTGCCGGTGCGGCCGATCTTCGAACACCCGGCGGTGAGCAGGCCGGCGAGCGCGGCGATGACGCTACGTCGCTTCATCGGCTTTCCCTCCGGTGATCATCTCGCGCAACAGCCGCGCCGGATGGGTGAGCAGCACCAGCAGCACATGGACCAGGGTGAACCCGCACAGCGCCCAGGCGGCGAGGAAATGGATCGAGCGCGCGCTCTGCCGGCCGCCGAACATTTCGCTCAGGAACGGCCAGGCGGCGTCCATCCCGGGGCTCATCGCCATCCCGGTGAAGATCATCAGCGGCAGCAGGACGAACAGGACCAGGCCGTAGCTGGCCTTCTGCAGGAAGTTGTACTTGCCCTGCTTCGGCTCGAACTCGAAGCGCAGATGGGCGCGCACGTCCTCGCGGATCGCGTCCCAGCGCCAGTCGCGCGGCCGGGTGGCGATGTCACGCCCGAGATGCCCGTTGAACAGCGCCGCGAGCATGAACAGCAGCAGCGAGACCGCGAAGACCCAGGCGAACACCACGTGCCAGTCGCGCGCCGCTGCGAGGCTGTAGTAACCGGGGATCGTCGCCCACCCGGGGAAGCGCCAGACGTGCAGCCAGGCCTGCTCCGGCGCGAAGCCCCAGTCGCCCCAGTATAGGCGAGGGTGCGCGTTGGAGATGTTCAGCCCGGACATGAACAGCACGATCAGGCTGAGCGCGTTGATCCAGTGCCACAAGCGGGTGCCGAGCGCGTGCTTCATGGCGAGACCGTGCCCTCCTCGCGCGCCAGATACATCACGTCGCGCGGCTGCGCGAGCAGGTGCTGGCCCGAATCGACGAACAGCGTCTGTCCGCTGGCGAGGGGACCGGCGGCGAGGAAGAACGCGGCGTCGGCCACTTCCTCCGCCGAGGTGCGGCGGCCGAGCAGATTCATCCGGTGGGAGACTTCGGCTTCCTCGGCCGCCTGGTCATGGCTCGGCAGGATCGCGCCAGGGGCGAGCGCGTAGACCCGGTCCCCGGCGTCGGCATGCATCGCCAGCATCGTGACCGCGGCGGCGGCGGCGTGCTTGCTCATCGTGTAGCTGAAGAAATCCGGGTTGGGGTTGGCGAGCTTCTGGTCGGTGAGGTGGATTACCCGCCGCCCCGCGGCCGAGCGGGCATGGCGCAGGTAGGTCTGCGCCAGGACCGCCGGGGTCACGGCGTTGACCTGCAGCGCTTCCCAGTTGATCCCGACATCGAGCGCGATGGCGCTGTCGGGCCGGAACACCGAGGCCGAACCGACCAGCGCCCGCCAGTCCTCGAGCCGCTCGGCAAGCGCCTCGACCATTGCCTGCGCGGCGCCGCTGTCGGCGAGGTCGCAGCGCACGACCTCGGCGCTCGGCAGCTCGGCGGCGAGCGCCTTCGCCTCGCCGAACGAGCGGCAGCAGTGAACGACTACGTGCCAGCCCGCCGTGCCGAAGCGGCGCGAAATCGCCGCGCCGATCCGCCGGGCGCCGCCGGTGACGAGGACCGCGGGCAGGGTCATGGCGCGCTGGTCCCGGGGGGCTGTCGACACGTGACACACGCTCTCGACGGCTCGTGAGCGGGCCGGCCCGGCGGGGCGGGGAAGCGGGGGAGAGGCAGGTTCACCGGCTGCCCTGTGCGCCGGGGGCGGTGACTCATGCCACACGCTCTCGGCGCCTCCGGGCGAGCGGGCCGGCGAATGTCTCGATACGAGATAAACATTTGATAATACTAAGTAAACTTCAGAGAGAAAGCGGCATGAGGGCAGTTGAGCATATTCGCCGCATGTAGGAAAGCGCCGCGGTCAGGCGTTCTCGAACGAGGCGATGATCGGGCACGGGCCCGTGTCGTCCGACGCGCACTCGCGGGCGAGCCTGGACAGCGACTGGCGCGCCGCCTGCAGTTCGGCGATCCTTGCGTCGAGCGCGGCGATGCGGGCGCGCGCCATCTCTCGCGCCCGCGGCCGGTCGCCGTTGCTGTCGAGCCGCAGCAACTCGGCGATCTCCTCTAGCGTGAAGCCGGCGTTCTGCGCCGAGCGGATGAAGCGCAGGCGGCGCGCCTCGTCGGGGCCGTAGTGGCGAATCCCGCTCGTCCCGGTCTTCTGCGGCCGGGGATCGGGCAGCAGCGCCCGGCGTTGGTAATAGCGCACCGTTTCGACGCCGACGCCGGCGCTGCGGGCGAGCTGTGAAATAGTCATCGCGGTCATGCTTGACTCCGTACTATGGTACGGACCCTATATAGGCATCCATGACAAGCGAACCAACCCGAATCGCCGCGCCCGCCGCTGCCGAGGCGCGCACGGCGAGCCTCCACCGGATGGTGATGCCGGATCACGTCTGCCCGTACGGCCTCAAGGCGAAGCACCTGCTCGAAAGCCGCGGCTACGCGGTCGAGGACCACTGGCTGACGACCCGCGCCGAAACCGACGCGTTCAAGGCGCGGCACGGTGTCGCGACCACACCGCAGGCGTTCATCGGTGGCGAGCGCATCGGCGGCTACGACGACTTGCGGAGGCACTTCGGCCTCAGAGTCGCCGATCCCGACGCGACCAGCTACGTGCCGGTCCTCGCCGTGTTCGCCGCGGCCGCCGCGCTGGCGCTGGCGGTCAGCCATGCCGCCTTCGGCACGCCGTTCACCGTGCGCGCGGCCGAATGGTTCATCGCCTTCGCCATGGTGATCCTGGCCATGCTCAAGCTGCAGGGCGTCGAGCGCTTCTCGACCATGTTTCTCAATTACGATCTGCTGGCGAAGCGCTGGGTGCCTTACGGCTACTTCTATCCGTTCGCGGAGTTCACCGCCGGCGCGCTGATGTCGGCGCGGGCGCTCGACTGGCTGTCGATCCCGCTGGCGCTGTTGATCGGCACCATTGGCGGGGTCTCGGTGTTCTACGCGGTCTACGTCCAGAAGCGCGAGCTCAAGTGCGCCTGCGTCGGCGGATCGAGCCGGGTGCCGCTCGGCTTCGTCTCGCTGACCGAGAACGTGATGATGGTGGCGATGGCGCTGTGGATGCTGTTTTACCATGGATAAAGGTCGCTCGATGAAATCGTCCGTGCTGCTTTCCGCCACCGCGCTGTCGCTCGGCCTGGCCACGTCAGCGTGGGCGCAGGATCATTCGGACCACGGTACGCCGGCGCCGGAGCCTGCGGAGCAATCCGACCACTCGCGGATCGATCACGGCGCGACGGACCGCTCGCAAATGGACCATGGCGGGATGGGCCAGCGCGAGGCAGATCATTCCGGCCACGCCGCCCCCGAAGGCCCGGTCGAAGCTTCCGGCACCGCACGCCTGCCGCAGGCCGAAGGGATGATGCCGGGCGTGCATTTCGATCTCGGCGGCAGCTGGATGGGGATGGCGCACGGCTATGCGTGGGGCGTCTACAGCGAGCAGACCGGCCCGCGCGGCGACGACATGGCGTTCGTCCAGTCGATGGTCATGCTGATGGCCGAGCGCGAGTTCGAGGGCGGTCGGCTGCAGCTCAAGGCGATGCTCAGCGCCGATCCGCTGATCGGCGACCGCGGCTATCCGATCCTGTTCGGCGCCGGAGAGACCGCGGGCGGGCAGCCGCTGGTCGACCGCCAGCATCCGCACGACTTCTTCATGGAGCTGGCGGCGCGGGTGGACGTCGATATCGCCGAGGGGACGAACGCGTTCCTTTACGGTGGTCCGGTCGGCGAACCCGCGCTGGGCCCGCCCGCGTTCATGCACCGCGCCTCGGCCAGGCTGAATCCGGAAGCGCCGATCACCCACCACTGGTTCGATTCGACGCACATTACCTTCGGTGTGGTCACCGCGGGCATCGCCAGCAAGCTGTGGCAGCTCGAGGCCTCGGCGTTCCGCGGGCGGGAGCCCGACGAAGACCGGTGGGACATCGAGACGCCGCGCCTCGACAGCTGGAGCGTGCGCGCGACGCTCAATCCGTCGCCGAACTGGGCGATGCAGGTGAGCCACGGCCGGCTCAAGGAGCCCGAGGCGCTCCATCCCGGGGAGGACGAGGCGCGCACCACGGCGAGCGTGCATTACAATTCCGGTTCCGGACTGGCGGCGACGGCTGCGTTCTCGGCCAAGAACCGCGTTCCCGGCGCGACTCTGACCGCATGGCTGGCGGAAGCCAACTGGGACCTGACCGACCGCCACACGCTGTTCGGCCGGGTCGAGAACGTGGAGAACGACGAGCTCTTCCCCGACCACGCCAACCCGCTCCACGACCAGGCGTTCCGCGTTACCAAGCTGCAGGCGGGCTATGCCTACACCCTGCCGTTGGGCCCGTTCGGCCTCTCGCTCGGCGGCAGCGCGGCCGCGTTCCTCAAGCCCGACGCACTCGATCCGTTCTACGGCGAGGACCCGATGGGATATACCCTGTTCGCCAAGCTGACGCTGGGGCGCTGACGATGGCCGCTGCGTCGCCTGGTCCGCCGCCGGCCGATCTCGAGGGCGCGATCTGGACCTGCCCGATGCACCCCGAGATCCGCCGCGACGCGCCCGGGTCCTGCCCGATCTGCGGGATGGCGCTCGAGCCGCTCGAACCGACGCTCGAGGAGGGCCGCAATCCCGAGCTGATCGACATGACGCGGCGTTTCTGGATCAGCGCGGCATTCACCGCGCCGCTTGCGTTGCTCGTCATCGGTATGGAGCTGCTCGGCCGGGAATTGCTGCCGATGCGAACCGCGACCTGGGTTCAACTGGCGCTCGCCACGCCGGTGGTCCTGTGGGGCGGCTGGCCGTTCTTCGGGCGGTTCTGGGCCTCGCTGAAGACCCGCAACCTCAACATGTTCACCCTGATCGGGCTCGGCGTGGGAGTGGCCTATGGCTACAGCGCGGTCGCGACGCTCGCTCCGCACGCTTTTCCTGCCTCGCTGCGGACGATGGGCGGGCTGGTTCCCGTGTATTACGAAGCCGCCGCCGTCATCACCACGCTGGTGCTGCTGGGCCAGGTGCTCGAGCTGCGTGCCCGTTCCGCCACCGGCAGGGCCATCCGCGCCCTGCTCGGGCTCGCGCCCAAGACCGCGCGGCGGGTTGCCGCCGACGGCACCGAGGAGGACATCCCGCTCGAGCACGTCCATGTCGGCGACCTGCTGCGCGTACGTCCGGGCGAGAAAGTCCCGGTCGACGGGGCGGTCGTCGAAGGGCGCAGCTCGGTCGACGAATCGATGATTTCGGGCGAGCCGGTCCCGGTCGAAAAGAACCCCGGCGACAGGGTGACCGGCGCGACCGTCAACGGCACCGGGAGCCTGCTGATGAGAGCAGAGCGGGTCGGGCGCGACACGATGCTGGCGCAGATCGTGCGCATGGTGGCCGACGCGCAGCGCTCGCGCGCGCCGATCCAGGCGCTGGCCGACAAGGTCTCGGCCTGGTTCGTGCCCGCGGTCGTGCTGGTGGCGATCGCCGCCTTCATCGTCTGGAGCCTGGTCGGGCCGGAACCGCGCCTCGCCCATGCGCTGGTCAACGCGGTCGCTGTGCTGATCATTGCCTGCCCTTGCGCGCTCGGGCTCGCTACGCCGATGTCGATCATGGTCGGGACCGGACGCGGCGCTGGCGCCGGGGTGTTGGTCAAGAACGCCGAAGCGCTCGAGCTGATGGAAAAGATCGACACCCTGGTGGTCGACAAGACCGGCACGCTGACGCTGGGCCAGCCCAAGCTTGTGGCGGTGAAGACCGTCGATGGCTTCGCTGAGGACGACGTGCTGAAGCTGGCTGCCTCGCTCGAGCGCGGCAGCGAGCATCCGCTGGCGGCGGCGATCGTCGAAGGGGCGCAGGCACGGGGCATCGCGATCCCGGACAGCGCGGACTTCGCCTCGCACACCGGCAAGGGCGTCACCGGAACGGTCGCGGGGCGCACGGTGGCGCTGGGCAACAAGGCGCTGCTTGCCGACGCCGGAATAGCGTCCGATGCGCTCGAACAGGAGGCGGACGCGCATCGCTCGGAGGGCGAGGGGGTGATGTTCGTCGGCGTCGACGGCCGGCTCGCGGGCCTGGTCGTGGTCGCCGATCCGATCAAGGACAGCGCCGTCGAGGCGGTGGCCGAACTGCGGCGCGGCGGCATCCACGTGGTGATGATGACCGGCGACAACCGCCGCACGGCCGAAGCCGTGGCGCGCCGGGTCGGCATCGACGAAATCCTGGCCGAGGTCCTGCCGGAGCAGAAGCAGGCAAAGGTCGAGCAACTGAAGCGCGCAGGGCGCCGCGTCGCCATGGCCGGCGACGGCATCAACGATGCCCCCGCGCTGGCAGCGGCCGACGTCGGCATCGCGATGGGCACGGGCACCGACGTGGCGATGGAAAGCGCCTCGGTGACGCTGGTCAAGGGCGACCTCGGCGGCATCGTCCGGGCCCGCCGGCTCAGCCGGGCGACGATGCGCAACATCCGCGAGAACCTGTTCTTCTCGTTCGTGTTCAACGCCGCCGGAGTGCCGATCGCCGCCGGGGTGCTCTATCCCTCTTTCGGCATCGTGCTCAGTCCGATTATCGCCGGCGCGGCGATGTCGCTGAGTTCGGTCGCGGTGATCGGCAATTCGCTGCGCCTCAGGGCGGTGGGGATATAGCGACGCTGCGGCGCCGGCGGGTTCTTGCGCGGCATCCACCACCTACCTAAGGATCCGGGGCCCGTGAGAAGTCCTGCCCCTCGCTCGCTCTGGCTCTTGCTCGCCGCCGCGCTGTTCGTGCGGGCTTTCGTGCCGGCCGGATACATGCCCGAGCGCGCGGATGGCGGGATGATCGCGGTCGCGCTGTGCGGCTCCGGCGAAGTGCACTTGATTCCGCGCGGCGACGGGGCCTCTCCGGACAAGGATCGGCCGCGCGTCGAGCCGCCGTGCGCGTTTGCCGGGCTCGGCTCGCCTGCCGCGCCCCCCCCGGCGCTGCCTGCCCTCGCGGTGCCCGCGCCGATCGCAGTCGCCTATGCACCCGCGCCCGCGCCGGTTCGCGCCGGGGCCTCGACGCGTCTCCTGCCGCCGGCGACGGGACCGCCCATAGCGGCCTGAACCGCCGCCGGGTGTGCCCGGCACCAAGCGACTTCGGACAGGACAGAACTCATGAGAACCCTGCTTTCGGGCGGCGCGCTGACGCTGCTCGCGATCCCTTCGGCTCCCGCGCTGGCGCGGGACGAGCCCGAGATCACCGTGCAATCGCCGCTGCTCCACCCCGCCGCCGGGCTGATGAACGAGCACATGCACGACGGCGGCGAGGTGATGATCGGCTTGCGCTACGAGCGCGTCCGCTACGGCGGCGCCACTCTCGCCGGCGGCAGCGAGATCGCCGATCCCGCGATCGTCGCGGCGGGCTATTCGAGCCGCACCCGGTCGATGACCATGGACATGGTCATGCTCGACCTGATGTTCGCGCCCACCGACGACCTCACGCTGATGGTCATGCCGCACTACATGCGGCACCGCATGACGATGGTCGGCATCGATCCGATGGCCGGCGCGGGCGGCGGGCACGGCGGGCATCACGGCGGCCACGCGCTCCCGTTCGGTGAGAGCCACGCGCACGGCACCGAAGGCTTCGGCGACACGCTGGTCTCCGCCTCCTACCGGCTCGGGCGGCGGCCCGGCTTCGGCGCGCACGCCACGCTCGGGGTGTGGGTGCCGACCGGATCGGTCGACAAGAAGAACGCCGACGGCACTTTCGTCCACTACGGCATGCAGCCGGGCGGCGGGACCTGGGACCTCGAGCCGTCGCTGACCGTGACCGGGCGCGCCGGCGCGGTCGCCTGGGGCGGGCAGGCGGCGTACCGCTGGCGGACCTCGGCCCACAACGAGTCCGGCTTCGCTTTCGGCGACCGGGCCCGCGCCAGCGGCTGGGCAAGCTACCTGCTCGGCAGCGCCGTCGGCGCGACCGCGCGGCTCGAGTACCTGCACGAAGGCCGGGTGCTCGGCCACTACAACGGAGCGCACAATCACGCCGCTCCGACCGACCGGCAGGAGAACTACGGCGGCGACACGGTGACCGCGGGGCTCGGTCTCAACTGGCTGCTGCCCACGGCGAGCGCGCGGCGGCCGCAGCTCGGCGCGGAAGTGGCGGCGCCGCTGTACCAGGATCTGAACGGCATCCAGGCGCGGCAGCAATGGCGGCTGTCGCTGGCGCTGAGCCAGGCGTTCTAGGAGCTTGCGGGAGGCCTGATCGGGCGATAGTCCGTGTCCACCGGGGCACAGCAACCTCCCGGTCAGGCCTCCCGGCGACGGGCGCCCAAGCGTTGCCTTCATGCTCCGCTCACCCTGAGCTTGTCGAAGGGGGCGGGCCAGGAGGTATTGCAGCATGGCGCAGGCCGTCCTTCATCGTCCGACGTTTTCCGAATTGACTCGCGTTTCGGCGCGGATCGGCCTGCTCAGCTTCGGCGGACCCGCCGGGCAGATCGCGCTGATGCACCGCGAGCTGGTCGACGAGCGGCGCTGGGTGGAGGAGGAGGAGTTCCTCCAGGCGCTCAACTTGTGCCACCTGCTGCCGGGGCCCGAGGCGCAGCAACTCGCGACGTGGGTCGGGTGGAAGCTGCACGGCTGGCGGGGCGGCTTCGTCGCCGGGACGCTGTTCGTCGCCCCCGGCGCGCTGGTCATTCTGGCCTTGTCGATGCTCTATGCGCTGGCGGCCGATCTCGACTGGTTCGCGGCCCTGTTCCTCGGCATCAAGGCGGCGGTGCTGGCGATCGTGGCGCAGGCCTTGCTGCGGATCGCGGGACGGGCGCTCGACACCCGGTTCAAGCGCCTGCTGGCGGTGGCCGCCTTCGCCGCGCTGTTCCTGTTCGACGCACCGTTTCCGCTGGTGGTGCTGGCGGCGCTGGCGCTCGGCGCCTGGGCCGGCGCGAAGCGGCCCGGTTGGCTGGCCCTGAGGCCGGCCGTGCCGGCGGGCGAGGGTCATGCCCGGCCATGGAGTGCCACCCTGAGGGCGGTCGCGGTGTGGCTGGCGGTCTGGGCCGCGCCGATGCTCGCGGTGCTCGTGCTGCTCGGCCGCGACCACGTGCTGTGGGACATCGGCGTGTTCTTCTCGCAGCTCGCGGTGGTCACGTTCGGCGGCGCCTACGCGGTACTGGCCTACATGGCGCAGGAGGCGGTCGGCGGCTTCGGCTGGCTGCGGCCGGGCGAGATGGCGGACGGGCTCGGCCTTGCCGAGACCACGCCCGGGCCGCTGATCCTGGTGACGCAGTTCGTGGGCTACGTCGCCGCGTTCCGCGCGCCGGAGCCGTTCGACCCGTTCGTCGCCGGTCTGCTCGGGGCAGGGCTGACGACCTGGGTCACCTTCGCGCCATGCTTCCTGTGGATATTTGCCTTCGCCCCGTGGATGGACCGGATGCAGCGCGCGCCCGCGCTCAAGGGCGGGCTCGCCGGCGTGACCGCGGCGGTGGTCGGCGTTATCGCCAACCTCGCGCTGTGGTTCGCGCTGCACGTGCTGTTCACGCGTGTCGTGGTGTTGCAGGCCGGGCCGCTGGCGCTGCAATGGCCCGACGGGACGAGCTTCGACCGGCGTGCCGCGCTGATCTCGGCGGCGGCGCTGGCGCTGATCTTCGGCGCGAAATGGGGGATCATCCGCACCCTCGGCGTGACGGCCGCGATGGGACTGGCGTTCGGGATGCTGTCGTGAGGTTCGGGCCCGGGCCCTAGAAGAATGGGAAGGCCGGAGCGCGCCCGAACATGAGCGCGATCATGCCGCCGAGGCCGGCGCACAGCAGGACCAGGCCCGCCAGCTGCATCAGGCGCCTGGGGGCAATGATTTTGGTCAGGAAGGCGGCGAACGGCGCGGCGGCGATTCCGCCGATCAGGAGCCCCGAGGCGATGGTCGTGAAGGCATCCACGCCGATGGAGCCGATGAACGCCGCGAGGATCGTGACCGTGACGAAGAACTCCGCCGCGTTCGCGGTCCCGATCGCCGTCCGCGGGGTCATCCCCTGGGCGAGCAGGCTGCCCGAGACCACCGGCCCCCACCCTCCGCCGGAAGCGTCGAGAAACCCTCCGGCGAAGCCGAGCGAGCGCACGAATTTCATCCGGCGGAAAGTCTGCGGACGCCTCGGACCGCGCCAGATCAGATAGACCCCGATCGCCGCCATGTAGACCAGCAGGATCGGCTGAAGGATTTCCATGTCGGCGAAAGTGAGCACCCACACTCCCAGCAGGCCGCCGACGATGCCGGGCACGACGATGCGGGCGAACAGCGGCCAGTCGACGTTTCGCTGGACGGCGTGAGAGAGCCCCGAGACACCGCTGGTGAAGCTTTCCACGCTGTGGGTGGCCGTCGACGCCGCGACGGGCGGCACGCCGAGCAGGACCAGGAGCGTGCGCGAGACCATTCCGAAGGCGGAGCCGAAGGTGCCGTCCACCAGCTGCGCCACGAAGCCGATGGCGATGAACGGGGCGAGCGAAGACCAGGGGATGGCGGCGAAATCGATCATCGGGCCTTCGCGTTCGACAGGGCCGAGACGGACTTGCGTGCCCGGCCGGAAGGCGCGGTGAACAGCAGGAGCGGCGGAAACAGCAGGGCGATCACCGACAGGAAACCGCCCAGCATGGCGTCGGCGCCGGCCAGCCAGGGAATGATCGCCGCCCAGATCGCCACGCCGATGACGACGAGCAGGACGCCTTCCTGCTCGCTGTCGCCCAGGCGCGCGTGGCCGCCCGCGAACCGTCCCTCGAACAACGTGCGCAGGGCCGCGCTCGTAGGGCTCTTCTCGTCCATCAGCGGGTGGGGGAGGGCCGCGTGCGCCAGGCAGGAAAGCCCGGCCGCCGCCAGTCGCACGCCCGAGGCTCGCGCGAAACGCCGATAGGTCGAGCTCGTGTCGCTCAGCGCGCGCAGGCCCGCGCGGCCGCCGAAGACGAGATCGACCAGGGCGTCCGGTTCCCGTCCGGCCGTTTCCGCCGAAGCGGACCGCGTGGACGCTATCCACTCGAGGATCGCGGTCGGCACGTCGAGGCCGGTCGCCCGTTCCAGTCCCTGAAAGCCGGGCGCGGAGTTGGCTTCGCAAATCCTGTATCCGTCCTCGTCGAACAGGATGTCGATGCCGGTGATGTCGAGACCGAGCACGTCGGCGGCGCGAACCGCGAGCTCCGCCATCTCCGGGGGCGGATTGTAGGCCTCGCCCAACCCGCCGAGGGAGACGTTCGACTTGAACCCGCCGGTGAGCGAGCGCCGCTCCATCGCCGCGATCGCCCGTCCCCCCACCACCAGGATGCGAACGTCGCGGCCATGGCTGGCGCGAACGTAATGCTGGAGGATGAAGTCCTCACTGGCCCCGGCGCTTTCGAGCAGCCCGGCCAGATCCTCGAACTGGCTCTGGTCCTCGCTCTTCATCACGCCGGCGCCTCGCGTGCCCTTCAGCGTCTTGACGATGACGGGAAACCCCAGCTCCTGCCCGACCAGGTCCGCATCGATCGGAAACCGGCTGAGAATGGTCTGCGGTATCGGCAATCCGGCGCGGGCGAGCATCTGCAGCGAGTGGAGCTTGTCGGCCACGAGCTCGATGGCGGCGGGGCCGTTGATCAGCCGCACGCCGCGGCGTTCGAAATGGCGCAACAACGCCAGCGTGAAGTAATCGGTTTCCGCGCCGGTCCGGCAATGGATGAAGTCCGGGCGTTCCGTCAGGCTGCCCCGGTATTTGACCGACCACTGATCGTCGGCGCCGACGACGAGATCGAACTTGTGCGGATCGAGCACCTCGAGGTCGATTCCCATCGCCGGCGCGGCCTCGCAGAAGCGAAGCACCTCGGGCACTTCCGGCAGCGCCGGATCGAGCTCGCGGTGAAACAGGATCCAGCCTCGCAAAGGACGTTCCTCCCGCCTGTGAGTCCACCCGTGAAACGCCCATGGGCGGCAATCGGTCCGCACGTATCGGGCGCGCGCTGGCTGTTGCCGTGGACGGATTGGCGCGAAGGTCCCCACTTGGGCAGGGAATGGCGTCGCGACCTAGCCTGGCCGCTCCTCGATTTCCCCGACGTTGTAGAGGAACACTTCGTCCTGGCTCAGGCAATAGCGCGTGCTGGGGTTTGCGTCGGTCCTGACCGCCTGCTGTTTGTACATCACGTCGGTCAGCAGGTCGCGGCTGACCCCCATGCGGATGAGGAAGTCGTTGTCCTCGCTCGCCAGCAGCGCGCTGGCCTGCTCGATGTCGGCGATCAGCCGCACGGTCTCGGCGGTGCCTTCCTCGGCGGCGAGGAAGATCGCCTCGCGGTCGCCGGTGTGGGTGAACATGTGGACCATGAACACTCCGCCCGGATCGACGAACCGCACGTCGCCGCCCATGAACACGAAGTTGCAGCTCGAAAAGCAGGTCCAGCCGGAGGGGATGCGGGTGATCATGCCGGGGAACGAGCGGATCACCTTGCCCGCCTCGTTGCCGGCCTTCGCGTCGCCGCCGCGCGAACGGAGCCACACTTCGAGGATCAGTTCGTCCTCGTCGATCGCCTTCTTGAGGCGCTGGGGCAGGGCGGCGTCGACGATGCCTTCGGCGAGCAGCACCCGCATTCCGTTCACGTCGCGCTTGGTCAGCGTCATCGCCTGTGCCGGGCCCCAGTCGGGCTCGGCCGGACAGGTCGGGTTGTTGGGGTCGTTCGCTCCGCCGAGCAGCCCGAGCGCGGCCAGCGCGGCCAACGAGCGCATGGCCGGACGCGCCGCTCGCATCACGCCAGAGCGTAGCGCGCGGCCGGCGGCCGGCGGCACATGCGCTTGTCGGCCCGGGTCTCCTCGCCCTTGACGATGATCACGTCGGAGACGGTGATGCACTGCATCCCGCCGCCCTCGTTGTCGTTGCGCGCGATCACGGTCGAGCTGCCGGCGACGTCCTCGCGCGTGTCCGAGGTCCAGGCGGACACGGCGCCGACCTCGACCTCGCCTTCCTCGCCCGCGCCGCGCGTGGCCTCGAGCGTGGCTTCCGCCGCCTGCTTCTGCTCTTCGGGATCGAGTTTGCAGGCGATGGCGGCAGTGAGGGTGTCGGTCAGCCCGGCGATCGGCACGAAGTTGAACACTCCGCCGGCATTCCCGGCGACGCTGCCCGCGACCGAGCCGAGGATGCCACCGGCGATGCGCGAGCCGGCGCTGCGCGAGCGGCCTTCCGAGCACCCGTCGCTGGTCCGGCTGGACGAACGCGCGCCGCCCAGCAGCCCGCCGAACTGCGCCTGCGCCGGTACGGCCAGCGCAAAGAGAGCCAGCGCGCTTGCGATGCAGCCTGCTGATTTCAATGAAATTGTCATGGCACCCCAGCCGATGCTGCCGGGCGAGTCCTAACCCCCCGGACGCCGCATGCAGAAATAGGTCCTGCCGCGGCGCAGGTCAATCGCGCTGCGGCGAAGCGAAGGGCCGCGCCGGCCTCGCTTCGAAAAGCGCAGGCCCCTGCCAAGGCGGCGGCGGCAGGGCTCCGTCATCGCAGCGGACGCCGAGCAAAAGGGAGGGGGCCCCGGCGCTGCGGTCCGTCCATGCAATGACAAGGAGAGACCATGAAGTATCCAGTATCGATCGCGGCCGCCCTCGCCGCCACCGCCGTTCCGGCTTACGCCCAGGACCTTTCCGGCTTCCGCGTCGAGGGCCGCGCGGCCTGGGAGCAGTCCGGAGCTGATGCCGCGATCCCCAATCCCGACTTCGACGAGGACGATGACGACAGCGGCCCCGAATTCTTCACCGGGTCCGACAAGGACGACGCGATCGCCTATGGCGTCGAGTTCGGCTACGATGTCCAGGTCGGCTCCGCCCTGGTGCTCGGTGCCTATGCCGGGGCAGAGTTGTCCGACAGCCGCGCCTGCACCGAGCTGATCGAGGACGATTTCGTCTGCTCTGAACTCAGGCGGACCTTCACCGTGGGCGCCCGCGCCGGCATTCCGTTCGGCGGCTCGTCGATGATCTACGCCAAGGGCGGGTACTCGCACGGACGCTTCGCCGTGGCGTACGATCCCGACGTGACCGACAACGACGACGAGGATCCGGGCGAGACCTTCGCGTTCACTCGCAGCCGCGGCGGCTTCCATGCCGGCGGCGGGGTCGAGGTCGGGCTGACCCGGGTACTCTATGGCAAGCTCGAGTACCTCTACACCGACTACGGCAGGGGCTCGTTCGACCTCGGCGACGACGCCACCGATCCGGTGCTGGAGGCGAAGTCCGACCGTCACATGGTCGCGCTCGGCGTCGGCCTGCGTTTCTGACCTGCGCGGGAGGCCGCTCCGCGGCCTCCCGTCACACCGTGCGGCCAATCTTAGTCCGGCACGCTGGCCTTCAGCTCCTCGAGCCAGACCGCGGCCGTGGCGTCGCTCGGCGCGCGCCAGTCGCCGCGCGGGCTGAGCGCCCCGGCGGTCGAGACCTTGGGGCCGTTGGGGATCGCGCTGCGCTTGAACTGGCTGAAGGCGAAGAAGCGGGCGAGGAAGCTTTCCAGCCAGCGCTTGATCGTGGCCAGGTCGTATTCGTTCCTGGCGCTTTCCGGGAAGCCCGCCGGCCAGCCGCCGCGGGTCCGGTCGCGCCAGGCGTGCCAGGCGAGGAAGGCGATCTTCGAGGGGAGCTGACCGTAGCGCGCGGTATGGTGGAGGAAGAAGTCGTTGAGTTCGTAGGGCCCGATCTTTGCCTGGGTCGACTGGACCTCGCCGTCCTCGCCCATCGGCACCAGCTCGGGGCTGATCTCCTGGTCCAGGATCGCCTCGAGCACCGCGTCCGTTTCAGGATCGAACTGGTCGGTGCGGGTGGTCCAGCGGATCAGGTACTGGATCAGCGTCTTGGGCACGCCCGAGTTGACGTTGTAATGGCTCATCTGGTCCCCGACGCCGTAGGTGCTCCAGCCCAGCGCCACCTCGCTGAGGTCGCCCGTGCCGATAACGAACCCCTCGTGGTGGCCGGCGAGGCGGAACAGGTAGTCGGTGCGCAGGCCCGCCTGCACGTTCTCGAACGTCACATCGTAGACCGGCTCGCCCCCCTTATCCAATCCGGCGCCGAAGGGATGACCGATGGTCTCCAGCATGGTCTTCGCCGTCGGGCGGATGTCGATCTCCTCGGCGGTGATGCCGAGTGCGTTCATCAGCTTCCAGGCGTTCGACCTGGTGCCTTCCGAAGTGCCGAAGCCGGGCATCGTGTAGCCGCGGATGGTGGTGCGCGGCAGGCCAAGCCGGTCGCAGACCTTGGCGGCGACGATCAGCGCGTGGGTCGAATCGAGCCCGCCCGAGACGCCGATCACCATCGCGTTGCCGCTGGTGTGGCGGAAGCGGCGCATCAGCCCGTCGACCTGGATGTTGAACGCCTCGTAGCAGTCCTCGTCTAGCCGGTCGGGGCGGTTGGGCACGAACGGAAAGCGCCGCAGCGGGCGGATAAGGCCGATGTCGCCCCGCGCCGGGCAGTGATCGAATTCGACGATGCGAAAGCTGTCCTCGGGCCGGCCGGCCGCCTCGGCGGCGTCGGCGAATGTCGGCAGCCGCTGACGGTCGCCGAGGATGCGGGCGGTGTCGACGTCGGCGATCGCCAGCTCGGCGTGGAGCGCGAAGCGCTCGCTTTCGGCGAGGAGGTCGCCGAGCTCATAGAGCATGCCCTGGCCGTCCCACGCCATGTCGGTGGTGCTCTCGCCGTGCCCGGCGGCCGAATAGACGTAGGCGCTGGCGGTGCGGGCGGACTGGGCGCGGCACAGCAGGCGGCGCTCGTCGGCCTTGCCGATGACGATGTTGGAGGCTGAGAGGTTGGCGAGGATCGTCGCCCCGGCCAGCGCGGCGCGGGTCGAAGGCGGATCGGGCGCCCAGAAGTCCTCGCAGATCTCCACTCCCAGCCTGAAGCCGGGGATTCGCGTGGAGGCGAAGATCAGGTCGACGCCGAACGGCACCTCCTTGCCGCCGACGCGGATCGATTGGCCGGCGACGTTGATTCCGCTGGAGAACCAGCGCTTCTCGTAGAACTCGCGGTAGTTGGGCAGGTAGCTCTTGGGCACGGCACCGAGCACCTTGCCGTCGGCGAGGGCCAGCGCGCAGTTGTAGAGGCGCCCTTCGCGGCGCAGCGGTGCGCCGATCAGCAGCACCGGCGACAGGCCTTCGCTGGCCGCCGCGATCTCGCCGATCGCTGCGTCGCAGGCGTCCAGCAGCGCGGACTGCAGAAGCAGGTCGTCGATCGCGTATGAGGAGACGCACAGCTCGGGATAGACCACCAGGTCGACGTGCGCGGCGTGAGCGCGCTTCGCCTCCTCGACGATGGCATCGCGATTGAAGGATACGTCGGCGGTGCGGACCTGCGGCGTGCTGGTGGCGACGCGCACGAACCCGTGCGTGTGCATGTCGAAGAACGTGTGTCCGGGGCGGCCGCACGCCTCCTCGCCGCTCTCGCGACCGACGGCCGGCAGCAGCCAGTCCTCGGGTCGGCAGATGCCGAGCTCGGCGAGGCGCCGCTGCGCGGCGGCGCGCGGGATCTTGCCCTTGGCTTCCCAGCCGTAGACCGTGCGGCTCGGCCAGGGGTGCGGGGCACCGAAGCGCTCGCCGAACTCGCCCGCCGAAAGCGGCGGATGGTGCGCCTCCCGCCACGCGCGGATCTTCTGGCCGGCCCGGTGCATCAGGCTTTTGTATCTCTAAAGGATACCATCTGCAAGGCAATTATCCCTTCAGGGCCGCTTCGAGCATTTCCAGCGCCACTTCGAGCGCCGCGACACGCACTCCCTGTCTCCCGATAGAGCCAAAGTGCTCCTCGCGATGGCAGGTCTCGCCGCCGGCGTGGGCGCAGGCGAAATGGACCAGCCCTTCCTCGTCATCGTCATCGCCGGGTCCGGCGAAACCGGTGATCGAAAGCGCCACGTCGGCCCGGGAGCGGCGCAGCGCGCCTTGCGCCATCGCCACCGCGACCGGCTCGCTGACCGCGCCGCAGCTCTCGACCATCGCCCGCTCGAGCCCGAGCAGATCGCACTTGGCCTGCTTCGAATAGACCACGAAGCCCCGCTCGAACACGTGGCCCCGGCCGGGCACGTCGGTCAGCAGCGCAGCGAGCAGACCGCCGGTGCAGCTTTCCGCGGTGGCGAGCTTGAAGTCCCTGTCGTGGGCGAGGTCGAGCACCGCCTCGGCGAGGTCCTGGACGCCTTGCGGCAGTGCGGGGTCGAGCGTTTCGGCCATGGGGCGCGGTATCCTCCTGTCCTGCGGAAAATCCCCGCGGGCGGGCCGGTTCCGAACTCCACCATTGGCAAACCCCGGAGTCCGCCTCTAGACCGTGATCCGGAGGGGTGGAGCCGAACATCGTGAAACGCACCGGCATTCTCGCGCTGCTCGGCGCGGCGGCGATGACGCCGGCTCCGGCGGCGGCGCAGGAGCGGGCCGAGCCCGCGTTCATCGACGCGGCCACCTGCTATGCCCTGCCGCTCGGCCTCGAGCAGGCCCAGCGCGACCTGTTCTGCGAAACCGCCACCGCGGTGCTGGAGCCCGAACAACGGCTGGAAAGGCTCAATCTGGCGATCGGCAAGCTGCCGGCCGCCCATCCGGCCAACGCCATGCTGCAGACCGGTAAGGCGGCGACCTTGATCGAGCTCGGCCGGCGCGGCGAAGCGCTCGCCTCGATCCGCAAGACCATGCAGGCCTTCCCCAAGCTTCCGCCGGTGTGGATGGGCGCGATCGAAGCCTTCGCTTTCACCGAGCACGCCGACGCGGCGGCCGATTTCTGGATCGAACTGGCCGGCTTCAATCCGGTGGCGGCCCGGGCGATCGAGGAGTACTACCTGCTCTCGCTGAGCCCGCAGCTGATCACGATGCGCCAGGTGGCCAAGCAACAGGAACTGGCCGCCGCGCTCGATGCGATAGACTACGACGGCGGGAGCGAGACGAGCCGGTCGCTGCTTGCGGAGGCGCAGTTCTATGCCGCGTTCAACCGCGGCGACATGCCGGCGGCGCGGGTTTTCCTGTCGCGGATCTCCAATCCCAGGTCGCTGGCCGACGTCGCCAGCGACGAAGCGCTGCGGGCATTCCGGGGCGACAATCCGTGGGAGGACGCAGGCCGCCGCGCGGCGATACTGCGCAAGTGGATCGAGGGTCTCGGCCGAGCCGCGAGATCCGACGGCCTGCAGGCCGGCGTCTTCATCAGGGCGATCGTCGACCACGTCGGGCCGGAGGTGGCGATCGAAGCCTACGAGCCGGTGCTGCGCGCGCAAATGGCGAAAGGCGAAGCGGGCGTCGATTCGTTCGACTTCACCTACTGGATCGCCCCGATCGCCACGGCCCACTTGATCGCCGGGCAAGCGGAGCGGGCCGAGGCGCTCTACCGCGACGCGCTGGCCCATTTCACCACGCTCGACAGCCCGGTCCGGCTCAACGCCACGTCCAATTACGCGCTGTTCCTGCAGAGGCAGGGCCGTAACACCGAGGCCGTGCCGCTGATCGAGCAGTCGATCGACGAACTCGCCCGCGCCGGCGGCATCAACGCCGCGCTGCTGCAGATGCACGCCGTTCGCGTGCTGGCGCTGGAGGGGCTCGGGCGCTCGGGCGAGGCGGAACCGTCGTTGCGCCTGCTCCAGCAGAACCCGCGCGCGACCCTGGCCACCTACATCAACGTCTTGCTCGAGCTCGGCCGCGTCGATCAGGCGCGCCGTTCGGTGGTCGCCATCCTGGAAAGCGGCGACTACATGCCGGCGGTGCGCCTGTTCCAGCCGCCGCTCGCGGCGTTCGTTTCTCCTTTCGACTTTCGCGGCGATGCCTTGCTCGCACGCCTTGCCGAAGACCGCCGGGTGCGCCGCGCGCTGGCCGGCAAGGGCCGTGTGCTCGCCTACGAGCCGGTGCGGCTCGAGGGCGTCGCGCTGCCCGATCTCGCGCCCGGCCTCGTGCCGGAATAAGCGCTCAGGCGGCCGCCTTCTCGCTGCCGAGCGGCAGCTCGGCGAGCACGGTCGCCTTCGACAGGTCGAGGCCGTAGAGCCTGGCCGCGTTGCCGCCGACGAGGCCACGCACGACCTGCGGCTCCATGTGCCCCATCGTCTCGCCGATCGTGCGCACCGAGTGGGGCCAGATCGAATCCGGGTGCGGGTAGTCGCTCGCCCACAGCAGGTTCTCCGGGCCCCAGAATTCGAGCAGCCGCATCGCCGTCGGGCTCTGCTGGAAGGTGCCGTAGACCTGGCGCTTGAACACCTCGCTCGGCTTCAGCTTGTGCGGGATGCCGCCCTTGTCGGCCCAGAACTCCTTGCATTCCCACAGCCGCCAGTGCCGGTAGTCGAGCTCCTCGACCACCCACGGCACCCAGCCGACGCCGCTCTCGGCGATGACGATCTTGAGCTTGGGGTGTCGCTCGAGGATGCCCCACGCGAACAGGTCGACGAACGGGTCGAGGAACTGCTCGATGAACATCTTGGCGTGGAGGAAGGTCGCGCCGGGCGATCCCTTGTACTTGTCGAACGCGTCGCCGGCCTTCGGGAACACCGTGACGTGGAAGCTGAGCACGATGCCCGATTGCTCGAGCAGATCGAACAGCGGCTCCCAGCGCGGGTCGTCGAGCCGCGGCTCGACGACCGCGATCTGCAGGTTGGCCTGACGCACGCCGCCCATCCCGGCGAGGCGCTTCAATTCGGCGTGTGCGGCTTCGGGATAGGGCGGCAGCATCGCCACGCCGATCAGCCGCTCGGGCGCGGCGGAGCAGAAGTCTTCGTATAGCCAGTCGTTGTAGGCGGCGTAGCAGGCCCGCATGAACGCCTCGTCGCCGGTCTTGATCGAGGTCACTGGGCCGAACACGAGGTGGCCCCAGACCCGGTCGCGGTCCATGTCGGCCAGGCGCAAGTGCGGAAGGCCGGCGCGCAGCTCGGTAGTGTCGTCGATCCCGCCGCGATCATAGGCGGTGTGGATCGGCTTGGGGCCACTGCCGAAGAAGCTGTTCTTCTTGCCCGACCAGAACCCCCAGCGCTCGCCGTCGGCGACCCACATGCCGCCCTTGTCGGAGATCTCGACGCGCGGTGCCCGCTCGCCCCATTTGCCCGCCATGCGCTTCTCCCATACGTCGGCGGGCAGCATGTTGAGGTCGAGGTGGTCGTCGCAGGAAACCAGGGCGGTTTCGATCATGGCGCTCTCCGGGAAGTCGTTAGCTTGCGAATAGGCTTGCGAATAGGCTTGCGAATAGAAGGCCGTGACGGGCGGGGCAATGCGGTTGGGCTACTTGCGCGCCGTGACCTCGTGCCACGGTATTGCCTGGCCGCCGAAACTGGAGCCCTCTCGGGTTACCGGCGAAAGCTCTGCCCAAGGCGCGGCGACGCGGTAGGCCGCCTCGAGACGGTCCGCGGGAAGGTACGAGAAGAACCGGCCGAACTCGTCGCGGCCTTCGCCGGTGCCGCCCTTGAAGCTGGCCCAGAACAGGCCGCCGGGCCTGAGCGCGCGGTGGATACGGACGAGGATGCCGGGTAGCTCGTCCTCGGCGGCATGGAGCAGCGAGGCCTGGCACCAGGCGGCATCGTAGCGATCGACATCCTCGAGCTGCCAGAACTCCATCACCGGGACCTCGCGGCCGAGCCGCGCGCCGGCCAGCGCGGCCATGTGCGGCGAGCCGTCGCTCGGGTGAGCATCGAAGCCGCGCGCGATCATCCGTTCGGCATCGCGCCCGTCGCCGCAACCAAGCTCGAGGATTGCGGCGCCGGGCGGCAACCGGTCGAGGAAGGCGTCGAGCCAGGGGCTCTGCCGGATGAGCGTATGCGACGCCGCCCATTCCTCGCCGCGGGTCTGGTAGAAGTCGAGCGTTCGCGGATCCATCGCCGCGCCATAGCCGCACGGGCCGCCACGAAAAAGGGCGCCCCGCGAGGGACGCCCTTTCACTGTCGGCCGGCTAGCGGCCTAACGGCACTTGACCCCCCCGCGGTCGATCTCGCGTCCGATCAGCGCGCCGCCGGCCGCGCCGAGGATCGTGCCGAGGGTCCGCTCGCGCCCGCCGTCGATTTCGCGGCCGAGCAGGGCGCCGACCGCGCCGCCGATAATCAGGCCGGTCGTGCCGTTGTCGCGGCGGCAGTAATAACGGCCGTCGTTGCCGCGCCAGACGCGGTCGTTGCGCGACAGCGCACGCGGTTCGATGTAGCGGCCGCGGCTGTCGTAGATCGCGGCGCGCTCCTTGGCGCGCTTGCCGTGCGCCGGGGCCCATGGCGGAGGATCGGCGGCCGCGGGTGCCGCGGGCAGGGTCAGCGCCGCGGCGGCGATCACGAGAAGGGTCTTACGCATGGCTTGTGGCCTTTCGCTGTGTTCGTTCGCCTCATCAACCGCCGATTTCGTTCAGAGGTCCACAACCTCAGATGAACGCGCTCGTACAGGGCGCGGGACGCGCCGAATCGCCTCTCTTGCGCGACGGACGGTGAGCTTTAAGGGGCGGTTCAGCCCCGCGTCCCCACTCGGTCCGCGGCTTGCAGGGGAGGATCATGCGGGTACCCGTGATATTGGCTTGCGTGCTGGCGATCGCCGCGCCGGTGGCGGCGCAGGATACCGGCCTCAGCGCCAGCGGCGGCTGCGCGGTGGTACCGATTCTGCCCGCGGCGATTCCGGTGGTCGAGGTCACGATCGGCGGCAAGGGCCCCTACCGCTTCGCGATCGATACCGGCGCGCAGGGACACGGGCGGATCAGCACCGAGCTGGCCGAAGAGCTCGGCCTGCCCAAGGTCGGCGAGGTCGGCACCCCCGCCCCGGGCGGCACCGTGGCGACGCGCCCGGTCTACGGCGCGCCGACCATCGCTGTCGGCGGCGTCAGCTTCAAGAACCTCGATCTTGTCGCGCTGTCGGACATGCGCGGGCCGGAGATCGAGTGGGACGGCATCCTCGGCAACGAGCTGCTCAAGCTGCTTCCGCTGACGCTCGACTACGGCGCCGCGCGGGTCCGTTTCGGCGGCCCGGGGCTGACCGAAGGCCTGCCGATCGGCTTCGACCGCGGCATCCCGGTGATGCCGCTCGAGGTCGCCGGCCAGCGTTTCGAGGTCCATTTCGACAGCGGCAACGGCGCCGGCGCGCTGTTCCTCGACGAGGACGCGGCGCGGGCGCTGCCCTGGCGCGGCGAGCCGGTCGAGCGCGGCCGCGCGCGCACCAGCTTCGGCGATTTCGCGATCATGGAGGCGCCGCTCGCCGCCACCGTTACCGCCGGGACCACGCCGCTGCCGGTCCAGGCGGTCGGCTGGCCGAGCCCGCGCCCCGGCGGCAACCTCGGCTCGCGGGGCATGGCGGGGCTGAGCGTGACGCTCGACGCGTCCTCGCAGCTGGCGCGGATCGAACGCTCGGGCGCGCTGCCGCGCTGCCCCGCCTGACGGTTTATTCGGCGGCCTCGGCAGTCGGAGCCGCCATCAGCCCGGTATAGCGGGCCTCGTCCGCGAGCATGTAATCGCGCGTCATCGGCGCGGCATAACGGCTGCGCGTGTACTGCAGCTGGTAGACACACATCCCGCCGTCGCTGAACATCGTGCTCGAGGCGGCGAGGTAGAAGGCGTAGAGCCGGTAGAAGCGCTCGTCGGCGAGGCGCACGACCTCGTCGTGGTTGGCCTTGAAGCGGTGGTACCAGGCCCGCAGCGTATAGACGTAGTGCAGCCGCAGCATCTCGCAGTCGGCCATGATCAGCCGCTCCTTCTCGCTGGCGACGATCATCTCCGACAACGCCGGCAGGTAGCCGCCGGGGAAGACGTACTTCTGCATGAACTTGTCGGTGGTGCCCGGCTTGCCCATCCGGCCCATGGTGTGGATGAGCGAGACACCGTCCGGCTCCAGCAACTCTTTCACCTTGCGGAAGAAGGTCTGGAAATAGGCCGTGCCGAGGTGCTCGAACATGCCGATCGAGACGACGCGGTCGAACGTGCCGGGGACGTCGCGCCAGTCCATCAGCTCGAACCTGACCCGGTTGGACACCCCCGCCGCCGCGGCCCGCTCGCGCGCCACCGCGAGCTGCTCCTTCGACAGCGTGACCCCGAGCACGTCGACGTCGGCGACGCGGTTGAGGTAGAGCGCGAGGCCGCCCCAGCCGCAGCCGAGATCGACCACGCGCTGGCCCGGCTCGAGGCACAGCTTGCTGGCGATATGCGCCTTCTTGTCGAGCTGGGCCTGCTCGATCGAGTTGCCCGGATCGGTGAAGTACCCGCAGCTGTACTGCATGTCGGGATCAAGGAAGGTGCGGTAGATGTCGTTGCCGACGTCGTAATGATGGACGACGTTCTTCTTCGCGGCGACCTTGCTGTTGAGAGTGTTGAGGTAGTGCTTGAGCCGGCCGGTGTGGCGCATGAAGGTATTGCGGCCGCCGCGCTCCTCCCACCGCATGTTGCGGCGAATGGTCTGGCACAGGTCGAGCACGTCGCCTTGTTCGAAGCGCAGCCGGTCGTCCATCCAGGTCTCGACGAAGCCGAGCGCCGGATCGCGCGCGATCTGCAGTGGAGCGCGGGCATCGGTCAGGCGGACCGTGACCGGGGCGAGTTCGGGGTCCGGCGCGCCGTAACGGTGGACCGTGCCGTCGGGACCGACGACCGTGAGCTCCCCCCGTTTCAGCAGCCTGCCCAGCATGGCATCGAGCAACCGCATCGGCGCAGCTTAACGCCGAGGCGTCGGAACGCAACTCACCCGAGCGCAGCCTGTTTCTCGGCCGCCAGCCGGTCGAGCTCGGCGCGGCTCTTCTTCTCGGCGCTGGTCTTGAGCTGCCCGCAGGCGGCGTCGATGTCGCGCCCGCGCGGAGTACGCACCGGCGCGCTGATGCCGGCCTCGAACACGATCTCGGAAAAGCGCCGGATCCGCTCCGGCGCCGAGCACTCGTAAGGCGCGCCGGGCCAGGGGTTGAACGGGATCAGGTTGACCTTGGCGGGCAGCTTGTAGCGCTTGATCAGCCGGACCAACTCGCGCGCGTCCTCGTCGCTGTCGTTCCTGTCCTTGAGCATCACGTATTCGAACGTGATCCGCCGCGCGTTCGAGGCGCCGGGATAGGCGGCGCAGGCTTCGAGCAACTCCTCGATGCCGTACTTGCGGTTGAGCGGCACGATCTCGTCTCGCACCGCCTTGTTGGTGGCGTGGAGCGAGACTGCGAGGTTGACGCCGATCTCCTCGCCGGCGCGGGCCATCATCGGCACCACCCCGCTGGTCGAGAGCGTGATCCGGCGCCGCGACAGGCCGAGGCCGTCGCCGTCCATCACCAGCTTGAGCGCGTCGCGCACGTTGTCGAAATTGTACAGCGGCTCGCCCATGCCCATCATCACGATGTTGGTCAGCAGGCGGCCGTCGGCGGTGTACTCGGCCTCCGATTCCTCCTCAGCGAAGTCCATCTTCCCCTTCGGCCACTCCCCCAGCGCGTCGCGGGCGAGCATGACCTGGCCGACGATCTCGCCCGGCGTGAGGTTTCTCACCAGCCGCATGGTGCCGGTGTGGCAGAACGTGCAGTTGAGCGTGCAGCCGACCTGGCTCGAGACGCACAGCGTACCGCGATCGGCGTCGGGGATGAAGACCATCTCGAAGTCGTGCCCGTCGGCGGTGCGCAGCAGCCACTTGCGGGTGCCGTCGGTCGAATGCTGCGCCTCGACCACTTCGGGCCGGCCGATCACGAACCGCTCCTCGAGCCACGGGCGCATGGTCTTGGCGATGTCGGTCATCGCCTCGAACCCGGTCGCGCCGCGGTGGTAGAGCCAGTGGAACACCTGCCGGGAGCGCAGCTTCGCTTGCTTCGCGTCGAGCCCGGCTTCGGTGAACAGCGCGGCGATCTGCGGCCGCGTCAATCCGATCAGGTCGACGCGGCCGTCGGCGCGCGGCGTTATTACGCGGGCGACGGGGACCGGATCGACCGGACCCGGAATCGGCATGAGAGCGGTGTCTGCCATCGGGCGCGCGATATAAGGCGGTGAAGCGTCGTTTGCTACCGCAACCGCGCGCAGCCGACCGTGGCCGCGTCCATCGCCGTCGCCGCGCCATCGAGGCTGTAGCGGTCGGTGAAGCGGTTGCCGGCACTGTCGCGAGCGCTAACGCTCATCGAGCCGGCCGAGCGCATTGCCGCGACGATCGCCGCGTCCATCCGCCGGTCCGCCGCCCACGCATCGCCGCCGCCGCCTGCGAGCGCGAAGCTCTGCCCGCCGATCGACAGCGAGACGTTCGCCCCCTGCGCCAGCGCGCGCGACAGCCGCACATGAACCTGCCCGCGCACCTGCCGCCGCGGCCAGGTGCCGACGCTGGCGAAGGCCTGACCCGAACCCGCGCGCTGCCGCGCGCGGGCCGGCTCGGCCGCGGCGATCGCATAGCAGCGCGGCACCTCCGGATCGCGGAACGCGCCCCACTGCCCGAAGACCCCCAGGCTGTCCCTGGCCGCGAGCGGCGCGGCGAGGGCGATACAAGCGAATCCAACAATTCGTGTCGCCCTGAAAGACCAAGCTGTTTCAGGGTGTTGATGGCCCAGGGCGACAGATTGGCCCCGCGAAAAAAACAAAATCTTCTTTCCCGAACGAGCAAGAAAATTGCGCGAGGACGAGAGGAAGCGGACCGGTGGCAGGCTCATCCGGGAAGGCCTAGCAGGTTGCCGGCCTGTAGGAAAATCGACTGCATCGCGACCGGTTTTGCTGGATTCGCCGCCGGGAAGGGGCATGATATTTCGACAGATTCGAGGGGAGGGCCGCCGGCTTGACCGGGGGCGAACGCGATGAGCCTGCTGGCCGACCACAACATGCCGTTTGCCGCGGCCCTGGTGCTGATGGCGCTGCTCGCGCTGCTGCAGGCGTTCGGGCTCGGCCAGGCGTTCGGGGACGCCGACCTCGATGCCGATACCGGCGGCGGGCCGATGGACGGGCTGCTCAGCTTCCTGGGCCTCGGCCGGGTTCCGTTCATGGTCTGGCTGGCGAGCTTCCTGCTGCTGTTCGCCGCGCTCGGCGCCGGCGGCCAGGCGCTCGCCGAGAGCCTGCTCGGCGCGCCGCTCGACCGCTGGGTGGCGGCGGTGCTCGCAGCCGTCGCGGCGCTGCCGGTCACCGGCGTCCTGGTGCGGCCGATCGCGGCGATCCTGCCGCGCGACGAAACCAGCGCGGTCGGCCTCGACAGCCTGGTCGGGCGCCGCGCGCGGATCGTCACCGGCCGCGCCGCCGCGGGCCATCCGGCGCGGGCGCGGGTGCACGACCGCCACGGCCGTCCGCACTACGTGATGGTCGAGCCACACGAGCCCGGCTCCGAGATGCTCGAGGGCGACGATCTGCTGCTCGTCAGGCGCGAGAGCGAGACATTCTTCGGCGTTGCCCTGCAGGAACGCCGGCTGGCGCCGCTGTGACGGCGCGATAGGGGGAGAAGACATGTTGGAAAGCAACCTGATCGACATCGCCATCTGGGCGGGTGCGGCATTTTTGGCGCTGGTGATCATCGGAATGATGGTCACCCGGCTCTATCGCCGCGCCACCAAGGAAGTCGGCTTCGTGCGCACCGGATTCGGCGGCGAGCGGGTGGTGATGGACGGCGGCGCGCTGGTCTTCCCGGTGCTGCACGAGACGATGCCGGTGAACATGAACACCGTGCGCCTCGCGGTCGAGCGCAAGAACGTGGACGCGCTGATCACGCTCGACCGCCTGCGGATCGACGTGAAAGCGGAGTTCTACGTCCGAGTTCGCCCCGACGCGCAGGCGATCGCTATGGCGGCGCAGACGCTCGGCCTCAGAACCATGCAGCCCGACGCGCTGAAGGATCTCGTCGAGGGCAAGTTCGTCGACGCGCTGCGCTCGGTAGCGGCCGGGATGACGATGAACGAGCTGCACGAGAAGCGCGCCGACTTCGTTCAGAAGGTGCAGCAGGTTTCCTCGAACGACCTCGCGATGAACGGACTCGAGCTCGAATCGGTTTCGCTGACCGGCCTCGACCAGACCTCGATCGAGCATTTCAACGCCAACAACGCGTTCGACGCCGAGGGACTTACCAAGCTCACCGAGCAGATCGAGCTGCGCAAGAAGGCGCGCAACGACATCGAGCAGGACACTCGCGTCCAGATCGAGACCAAGAACCTCGAGGCGGACCAGCGCAGCTTCGAGATCGGCCGCGACAAGGAATTCGCCCGGCTCGAGCAGGAGCGCGAGGTCGAGATGCGGCGCGCCAAGCAGGCCTCCGAAGTCGCGCGCGAGCAGGCCGAACGGCACCGCGAGGCCGAAGCCGCTCGGATCGACACCAAGCGGCAGATCGACGGCCAGCAAATCGAGGCCGACCGCACGATCGAGGAAGCCCGCATCGCCCAGGTCCAGGCGATCGAGATCGCGCGGCAGGAACAACAGATCGCGGTCCAGAACAAGAGCCGCGAGGAAAGCCAGGCCAAGGCCCAGGCCGACGAGGCGCGCGCCAAGGCGGTCGCCGCCGAGGAGCAGGTCACGACCTCGCGCCAGACCGAAGTGGCCGAGCGCGACAAGCGCATCGAGCTGATCGAGGCGGCCAAGGCGGCCGAACGCGAGGCGATCCGCGTCAAGGTGCAGGCGGAGGCCGAGAAGGACGCGGCGGGCAACCACGCCGAAGCGGCGCGGCTCGAAGCCGAAGGCCAGGCCGAGGCGACCAAGCTGCGCGCCGAGGCCGACCGGGTGCGCTTCGAGGTCGAGGCGGCGGGTCAGCGCGCGGTCAACGAGGCGGCCAACATCCTGTCGATGGATCAGATCAGCCTGCAGACCAAGCTGGCGCTGCTCAAGGTCCTGCCCGAGCTGGTGCGCGAGAGCGCCAAGCCGCTCGAAGCGATCGATTCGATCAAGATCGTTCAGGTCGACGGGCTGACGCAGAAGGCCGGCGGGAACGGCAACGGCTCGGGCTATGGCGGCGGGACGGGCAACCTCGCGCAGGACGCAGTGGCGGCGGCGCTCGCCTATCGCGCCCAGGCTCCGGTGCTCGACGGGCTGATGAAGGAACTCGGGCTCGACGGCCGCTCGCTCGACGGCTTGGTGGCCGCCTCGGCCGCACCCCACGTGAGCGCTGGCGCACCTCCGGTGGCGACCGAGGAGAAGCCGCAGCTCGCTCAGGCCGGGAATGACGATCCGGGCAAGGCTGCGAAGGACGCGGAGCCCGAGGCGGCGGAGTAGAGGTTCGCCAATCCTCCCTGTCCGGCGCAGCCGGATGGGGAGGGAAGCGGACTTGCGGTGCGCGCATATCTGGTCCGCCCCGGACGCATCTTCCCCCCTCCCGCTTGCGGGAGGGGTCGGGGGTGGGCCTGCCTCAGCTCGGATACTCCACCGCCAGCACTTCCCATTCCTTCTCGCCGCCGGGCAGGCGCACGGTCCTCAGGTCTCCGACCGCGGCGCCGCGCAGCGCGCGGGCGAGCGGGGCGCTCCAGCCGATCCGGCCGGCCGCGGGGTCCTGCTCGTCGTCGCCGACGAGGGTGAAGGTGTGCTCGGTGTCGTCGTCATCGGCAATGGTGACGGTGGCGCCGAACCAGGCGCGGGTCTTGTCGGGGGCCTGGGCGGGATCGACCACGCGCGCGGCCTTCATGCGGCGGGCCAGCCAGGCGAGCTCGCGGTCGATCTCGCGCATCCGCTTGCGGCCGTAGATGTAGTCGCCGTTCTCGCTGCGGTCGCCGTTGCCCGCCGCCCAGCTCACCACCGCGACGATCTCGGGCCGCTCGGTGCCGAGCAGGTGGTCGTAGCGGGCCTTGAGCGCGGCGAGGCCGGCGGAGGTGATGAGGTTTTCGGGCGGGGGCATTGGGAGGGCTTAGCAGATTGCGCGAACAACCTCCCCTCCCGCTTGCGGGAGGGGCCGGGGGTGGGCCTGTCTGCGGGCGGCGCGCTGGCCCACCCCTAACCCCTCCCGCAAGCGGGAGGGGGATGTTAGCGCAGGAACTCGCTCACTGTCCGCGAGCGGCGCTGCGTCGCGAGCTGGGGGTAGAGCGCTTCGTAGACCGCGGCGTTCTCGAGCACGCGGGCGACGTAGTTCTTGGTCTCGAAGAACGGGATCCGCTCGATCCAGTCGAGCCAGCTTATCGCGCCGGTGCGCGGGTCGCCGTTCTGGCGCAGCCACTTGTTCACGTTGCCCGGCCCCGCGTTGTAGGCCGCGACCGCCAGCGGATAGCTGCCGTAGGTACTCATCATCCGCCGGAAGTACCCGTCGCCGAGGCGGATGTTGTACTGCGTGTCGGGCATGATCTGCGCCGACATGTAGGCGATGCCGAGCTTGCCGGCCTGCTCGCGTGCGGTGCCGGGCATGAGCTGCATCAGGCCCGCGGCGCCGGCGTGGCTGACGCGGTTGCGGTCGAACTCGCTTTCCTGCCGGGCGATCGCGTGGACCCAGGTCCAGTCCGCCTCGGACGGCGTCGGATGGACGGGAAAGCCGACCGGGGTGAAGGCGGCGAAGCCCTTCTCCGGCGCGACGCGGCCGACCACCACCGCCATCTCGGGCAGATTGAGCTGCTGGGCGAGCAGGCCGATCGCCGCCATCTCGGCGGAGGTCTGCGCCTGGTCGGCGATGCGGGTGTAGAACTTGCGCTTGGTCTGCCAGCTATAGGGGGCCGCCGCGAGCACGCGGATCGCCTGCGCGAGCGGCGTGGCGAGCAGCACGGCGCTCTGCTCGGGCGTGGGCTGCGGCGCCGCGGCGGCGAGCGCGGGGGCCGGGCGGCCGAGCCGCTCGAGCGCGAGCAGGCCGTAGAAGTACTCGGGGTACTGCGCGGCCATCTCGTAATAGCGCGCCGCCTCGGTCGCATTGCCGGCCTGCGCGGCGGCGTGGCCAGCCCAGAAGAAGCCCTTGGAGCGGGTCTGCGGGGTCTTGGCCGACGCGCCGTAGCGGTAGAACAGCGGCGCCGCGCCGTTGCCGTCGCCCAGCTCCCACAGCGCGCGGGTGCCGCCGAGCCACATCAGTGAGGTGTAATCGTCGCGCAGCTTGTAGGGGCCGGAGGCGACTTCGTCCTCTGAAGTGAACGCCTCGCTGGCGCGGACCGCGACCTGCTGCGCCGAGCCGGCGGTGGCGAGGCGCGCGACCGCGAGGTGCTCGTCGATCCAGCGCACCGGGTCGTGCGGCTTGCCGGCGAGCGGCGGGCGGGCGGCAAGCAGCACCACCGCGCCTTGCGGGTTGCCCTCGGTGCGCAGCTCGCGGCTGCGGTTGTAGAGGTAGCCGGGATCGGTGTTGGCCGCGGTATCGTAGGTCGCGCCGTCGCCGCCCTGCAGGATCGCCAGCCGCGCCCCGAAGCGGGCGGCGAGCGCGGGGGAGACGTAAGGCAGCTGCTGCGCCGCCGCCGCCGCGTCACGCTGCCACAGCAGGGCGTCCATCCGCGCGTCGTGATCCTCGGCCGTGAAGCGCCCGCCGAAGCTGGCCAACAGCGTCGCAGCGGCGGTGGGGCTCATCTCGCCGCCGCGCCAGGCCGCGCGGGCCACCGCCTCGGCCTCGGCGGGCCGCACCGCCATCAGCGCCAGCGCGTAGGCCGCGCGGCCGGGATTGGTGGACGGCGGGTGGCGGTCGAAATAGGTCAGCACTCGGTCGGGCGCGACGTATTCCTCGGCCAGGCGGCCTTCGGCATATCCCTTGAGCTTGTCCTCGTCGGGGAATCCCGGATAGCTGAGCAGGAATCCCGCGTAGTCCTCGAAAGCGAAGCGTGGGCTGGCCTGGAGCTGTTCCCAGCGGCTCACCGCATAGGCGATCGCGCCCGAAGGCTGGGTGGCGACGAGCCCCGAGCGGCCCGGCGCGTCCTGCGCGTGCGCGGAGGAGGCGAGGGCGGTAGTGGCAAGGGCGGCGGCAATCAGCGTTTTACGAACCATGCTGGACATCGTGCCGACCGTCTCCTTATCACGCGCTTAACAAGATGCAGATTGACCCCGCGCCGCGCCTTGATCACGCGCAAGCGAGCGTCAGCTTAGAATCCATGGCGAAGGCGGTGTAAATGTTCTCTGGCTCGATTCCGGCCCTGGTGACTCCTTTTCGCGACGGAGCGTTGGACGAGGCCGCCTTCCGCAAGCTGGTCGACTGGCAGATCGAGCAGGGCTCGAGCGCGCTGGTGCCGTGCGGCACCACGGGCGAAAGCGCCACGCTCGACAACGACGAGCACCACCGGGTGATCGCCTGGTGCGCCGAGCAGGCGGCCGGCCGCGTGCCGGTGATCGCCGGCTGCGGTTCGAACGATACGCAAGTGGCGCTCGGTCACCTGAAGTTCTGCGAGGAGCTGGGCGGGGTCGCGGCGGGCCTGTGCGTCGCGCCGTACTACAACCGCCCGAGCCAGGCCGGGCTGATCGCGCATTTCTCGTACCTGGCCGAGAATTCCGCCCTGCCGATCGTGCTCTACAACGTGCCCGGGCGCACGGTGACCGACCTGCTGCCCGACACGGTGATCGAGCTGGCGCGGCGCCACTCGGACAAGATCGTCTCGCTCAAGGACGCGAGCGGCGACCTGCAGCGCGTGGTCCAGCACCGCATCGCGCTGGGCGAGGGCTTCAACCAGCTTTCCGGCGATGACCCGCTCGCGCTCGCCGGCTACGCGCTCGGCCAGGTCGGCTGCATTTCGGTGACGGCGAACGTCGCGCCGAAGCTGTGCGCCGATTTCCACGCCGCCGCGGCGGCCGGCGAGTGGGAGCGGGCGAGGGCGCTCAACGAACGCCTGTTCCCGCTCCACAAGGCCCTGTTCGCCGACGCCAGCCCCGCGCCGACCAAGTACGCGCTGGCGAGGTTGCACGACTGGCTGAGCGAGGAGACGCGGCTGCCGATCGCGCCGTGCAGCGAGGCGGGGCGCAGGGCGGTGGACGCGGCGCTGGAGTCGGTGGGACATGGTAATTGAGGACTATCGCATCGTGATCAGCCACCTATCCGATGAGGATGGCGGCGGTTTTCTGGCGGCCGTGCCCGAGCTTCCTGGCTGCATGTCGGACGGTGAGACGCAGCAAGAGGCTCTCGCAAATGCCAAAGATGCGATAAGGACTTGGCTTACAACGGCCGAAAAGCTCGGGCGAAAGATCCCGGGGCCACGGTCGGCTTACAACTGCTAGAGCTGCGAGAGCTAGATTGGACCCACTACCGCTCATGGTGAGGAGGGCCTGAGCTTGTCGAAGGCCCGTCTCGAACCACCGGGTCCTTCGAGACGCCGCTTCGACAGGCTCAGCGGCTCCTCAGGATGAGCGGTTCATATTATCTCGACTCGCTCTAGCCGCTAGTAAAGCGGCGAAGGATGCTCCTGCCCCAGCATCATCGCGCCGTAAGTCTCCACCGCCGGCTGGGCGATGATCATGTGCTGGTTGAGCGTCAGCGCGTCGCGGGCGAGGCGTTCGACCACGCTGCCGTGGAAGATCACGTTGGCGCCGATCAGGTCGAACAACTGGCGCGTGACGTCCGCCGCCATGCGGAAGGCATTGACGTTGGCGAGGGCGAGGCGGCCCTTGGTCTCGACCCCGGGCGTGCCGGCTTCGAGCTCGGCCCAGAATTCGCCGGCCGCGCGGTATAGGAAGGCGTGGGCGGCGCCCCATTGCGTCTCGGCTCGGGCGATGGCCTCGCGTGCCTGGACGGTTTCGGCCATCGGGCGCGGCGGGAGGCCGGCCTTGCGTTTCAGCACCAGCGCCACGGCCTCGTCGATCGCGCGGCGGGCGGTGCCTAGCGGCACGGCGGCCATCGTCGTCACCCAGTTGAAGCCGCTCGAGTAAAGCGCCTCGCGGCCTTGGAACATCTCGGGCTCGATCCGCAGCGCCTAGTCCTCGGGGATGAACACGCCGTCGGCGCGATAGTGGCACGAGCCGCTGCCGCGCAGGCCGTGGGTGTGCCAGGTGTCCTCGACCGTCAGCTCGTCGGCGCGGCAGAAGGCGAGGCGGCCCTCGGGGATGCCGCCGGGGCCGATCACCGGCTCGCCGTTCCGGGTCAAAGCGCCGCCGCTCATCACCACGTCGGCATGGGTCACGCCACTGCCGAACGGGAAGCGGCCGTCGAGGACATAGCCGCCCTCTACCTTCTCGAGCCTGCCGTGCGCGGTGGTGAACTGGCCGGCGGTGATCATGTCGGGCTCCGGCAGCAGCCGCGCCGAGGTTTCGGGCGGCAGGAACTCGGCGATGAGCCCGCTGTCGGTGCCGATCTTGACGCACCAGCCGACCGACGGGTCGGCATGGGCGAGGACTTCGATCACCGCGAGGTGCTGCGGAAGGGTCATCTGCGGGCCGCCCTTGGCGCGGGCGCGCGCCATGCGGAAGAAGCCGGCGGCGCGCAGGTCGGCCACGAGGTCCTCGGGCAGGCGGCGCAGCGCCTCGATCTCCTCGGAGCGCGCCGATATCGCCGGCGCCATAGCCCGTGCGCCGGCGAGGATCGCCTCGGCGGTCAGGTCGCGATTCGGCTGCTGCGCGGTGGCCATCGTCCTCTCCCGTGCGGGGCATCCTTTCATTGACTCGGCCGCGCCGCAAGGCGATCCGGCGGCGATGATCCGCTCCCTGTTCGCGGCGCTGGCCGCTCTCGCCCTCGCTTCGTGCAGCTCCCGGCCGGCCGAGGATATCGACATGATCGCGCGCGATTACCTGCTGCTCCAGCTCACCATCGGCGAAAAGGAGGAAGGCTACATCGACGCCTATTACGGCCCGCCCGAAATCCAGGCGCAGGCCAGGGAAGAGGCGGCGGCCAACGACCTGCCGAGGCTGGCCGAACGGGCTGCCGCGATGCGTGAGCGAGTCGCCGCAGCCGCAGCCGAGGCTGGTTCGATCGAGGCGAAGCGGTCCGCGTTCCTCGACGCCCAGCTCGTCGCCGCCGAGACGCGGCTGCGCATGATGCAGGGCGAGAACCTGCCGTTCGCAGACGAGGCCGAAGGGCTGTTCGGTGTGCGGCCGGAGACGCCGCCGCTCGCTTCGTTCGACCCGCTGATCGAGCGGATCGACGCGACCGTGCCGGGCGAAGGTCCGCTGTGGCAGCGCATCGATGCGTTCAACAGCCGCTTCGACATCCCCGCCGACAGGCTTCAGGCGGTGATGGACACAGCCATCGCCGAATGCCGGCGCCGAACGCTGGCGCATTTCGCGCTTCCCGAGGGCGAGCGGTTCGACCTCGCGCTCGTCACCGACAAGCCGTGGGGCGGGTACAACTACTACCAGGGCGGGTATCATTCGAAGATCGAGATCAATACCGACCTGCCGGTTCGGCTCGACCGGGCGATCGACCTCGGCTGCCACGAGGGCTATCCGGGGCACCACGTCGCCAGCGCGCTGATCGAGCAGGAGTTGGTGGAAAAACGCGGCTGGCTCGAATACTCGGCCTTGCCACTCTATTCGCCGCAAGCGCTGCTGTTCGAAGGCTCCGCCAACTACGGCGTCGAGCTGGCGTTTCCGGGCGACGAGCAGCTGACGTTCGACCGCGACGTTCTGGCCGCGATCGCCGGGCTGCCGACGGCCGACCTCGACCGCTACCTGGAACTGGGCAAGCTGATGAGCCAGTTGCGCGGGGCGGGCTACACCATCGCGGCGCAGTTCCTTGCCGGCCAGATCGACGAGCACGAGGCCAAGGCGCTGATCCAGCGTTACCAGCTGTCCTCGCCCGAACGCGCGGCGCAGTCGCTCGAGTTCACCAAGACCTACCGCAGCTACATCATCAACTACGGCCTCGGGCTCGATATGGTGCGCGCGCATGTCGAGGCGGCGGGCGACATGCCGGCACGGTGGGCGCGGATGCGCGAAATCCTCAGCACCCCGACGCTGCCGGGCGACTTATAGCCCTCTCCCCTTCAGGGGAGAGGGTTGGGAGAGGGGGAGTGGTGCTGCGTCGCGCTCACTCCCCTCTCCCTCCGCTCCTGCGGCGCTCCTCCCTCTCCCCTTCAGGGGAGAGGGCCGCTGAACTTTACGCTTTGCCGTTGCGGCGGCGCGTGTCCCAGCCCTTGCGGGCGGCCGCCGAACGCTGCTCGGCCGAACCGGACTTGTGGGCGCGCCCGCCGCGCGACGAACTGACGTGAGTATCCTTCTTGCCGCGGCCCGAGCCGGACTTGTTGCCGCCGCCGCTCTCCTTGTTGACGGTGGCCCAGGCGCGCGCCTTGGCCGTCTTCTCGGACACGCCGCGGTCCTCGTAGCCTTCGGCGATGTGCTCGGCCTTGCGCTTCTGCTTGTCGGTGTAGCTGCTCTTGTCTCCACGGGGCATGGCTCGTGCTCCTTTCCTGAAGCGCCAGCGCGCGAGCCCGAAGGCGAGTTCCCGTCTTCCGCTATGTTAGCTTAGTCCCTACATGCGCCGCCATCATGGCCCGCCCCAAGCCCCCCACCTTCGACAAGACGAAGATCGTCGCCGAGAACCGGCGGGCGCGGTTCGAGTATTTCATCGAGGAAGTGTTCGAGGCCGGCATCGCGCTGCAGGGTACGGAGGTCAAGAGCCTGCGCGGCGGCGAGGGCTCGATCGCCGAGAGCTATGCCCACGTCCACAACGGCGAGGCCTGGCTGATCAACGCCAACATCCCCGAGTTCAGCCACGGCAACCGCTTCAACCACGAGCCCAAGCGGCCGCGGAAGCTGCTGCTGCACGAACGCGAGATCGAGAAGATGATCGGCGCGGTCGAGCGCAAGGGCATGACGTTGATCCCGCTGTCGGTATACTTCAACGGCCGCGGGCGGGCGAAGGTCGAGCTGGCGCTGGCCAAGGGCAAGCAGACCCACGACAAGCGCCAGACGATCAAGGACCGCGACTGGCAGCGCGACAAGGCGCGGCTGCTCCGCGACCGAGGGTGAGGCGGCCATGCAGTCGGACACGGTGACCGGCTCGGCGATTGCCCGCTTGCAAGCAGGCGGCGGGCCGCGCAAGGCGGGCCGGCGAGCATGACCCAGCGTTCCAAGACCTTCCTCGCCGACTTCATCCGGCGCAACATGCCGACCCGCGAGCAGATGGCGCGCAACCGCTACATCAAGCCGTTCGCCGGGCGCGTGCTGCGTTCGGAGCTGTGGCGCTTCACGCGCCGCTCGGTGCCGCGCGGGGTGGCGCTGGGGCTGCTGGTGGGGATCATCGTGCCGTTCGCGCAGATCCTGTTCGCCGCGCTGCTGAGCGTGCCGGTGCGCGCCAATGTGCCGGTCGCCGCGCTGACCACGTTCGTCACCAACCCGTTCACGACGCCGTTGATCTGGATTGCGGCCTACTGGGTCGGCGGCTGGCTGCTGCGGGTCGACGCGGCGACGGTGGTGGCGCCGGTCAACACCGCGATCGAGCAGACCGAGCTACAGCAGGCGCTCGAATGGCTGACCGGCGCGACGCTGGTCACCGCTTTCGGCCTGGTGGTGATCGCGGTCGTGTCCGCCTCGCTCAGCTATGTTCTCACGGTGTGGGTCTGGCGCTGGTGGACGGCGCGCAAGTGGGCGCGGCGCCGCGCCCGCCGAAGCAGGGTCCAGGCGAAGACGCCATGAGCCTGACGGTGCGGCCGGAATCGCGCGGGCTGGTCGACACGCTGGCGGTGGCGGCGGCGGTGCTCGCCAGCGTCGCGATGATCCGTCTGGTGACCGGCAGCCTCGCGGTCACGGCCGCCTATGCCGGCGGGCTGGCGGTCCTGGGGCTGGTCGCATTCGCCGCCGCCCGCCGCCGCGCGGCGCCCGCGGCGCAGCCCGATGGCGCGGTGCCCGACTGGTCGGTGACCGGTGCGGCGATCGAGCAGCCCGGCATCGCGCTGGCCATCACCGACCGCGCCAATCGCCTGGTCTGCGCCAACACCGCCTACGAGCTTTGGTTCGGTTCGGCCCATGCGCCGCCGCGCCTGCCGGTCGACGGCGTTTCGGCCGAGCTGCTGGCCCGCGTCGCGCGTGCCGCGTGGCGAGAAGGCGACAGCGCGCAAGTCACGATCTCCGGCGAAGAGCAGCAATGGGCCGCCGCCGCACAGCGCGCCGGGCGCGGCGACGACTACCTGATCTGGCGTTTCGCCCCGATCCAGCGCAGCGAGCCGCTGGCCGGGATCGGCAAGTGGATCACCGGCACGTTCGGCCGCATTCTCAGCACCGCCGGAATCGAGGTCGCGCTGGTCGGCCCCGACGGGACGATCCGGGCCTGCAGCCCCGGCTTCGCCCGCCGCGCCGCCGGCGACGAGACCGCGAGCATGGCCGGGCAGGATTTCGTCGCGCTGCTCCGTTCCGACGAACGCGACCGCATCTTCTTCGCGCGCGAGGGGCGCAAGGGATCGCCGCAGACGCTGGTCGCCGTGCCGCTCGCCGATCCCGACGCGGGCGCGCGGCCGGGCGAGGCGCCGTCGCTGATGATGCTGTTCGATGCCGGAGTCGGCCTCGGCGGCTGGGGCAGCGAGACGCGCGGGCAGACACCGCAGCTCGAGGCGCTGCTCGAGCAGCTGCCGCTCGGCCTGGCGATGACCGACCGCGACGGGCACTTCCTGTTCGCCAATCCCGCGTTCCGACGTGCCGCAGGCGTCGCCGACACCAAGATGCCCCCGTACCCGTCGGACCTCGTCGTGCGCCAGGACAAGACCGCCATGTCCGACGCAGTGCGCCGCTTCGGCCAGGGTCCCGCGTCGAGCGGCGACATCGCGGTGCGGCTGCGCGCCGAGCCCGACGAGCCGGTCTCGCTCGGCCTCGCCGGCGTGCGCGGCCTGGGCGAGGCGGCGGTGCTGCTGAGCCTTGCCGACACCACCGAGGAGACCCGGCTCAAGCGCCAGGTCGCCCAAGCCACCAAGATGCAGGCGGTCGGCCAGCTAGCCGGCGGCGTGGCGCACGACTTCAACAACGTGCTGACCGCGATCATCGGCTACTGCGACCTCATGCTGCTGCGCCACACGCCCGGCGACAGCGACTACGACGACATCCAGCAGATAAAGGCCAACTCCAACCGCGCCGCCAGCCTGACGCGCCAGCTCCTCGCGTTCAGCCGCCAGCAGACGTTGCAGCCCGAAGTGATCCAGCTGCCCGACGTGATCAGCGAGGTCAGCCAGCTGCTCAAGCGGCTGCTCGGCGCGCGGATCACGCTCAAGACGCACCACGACCGCGAGCTCGGCCCGGTCCGCGCCGATCCGCGCCAGCTCGAGCAGGTCGTGATCAACCTCGCGGTCAACGCCCGCGACGCGATCCAGGCGCGCGGCGGGGAGCAGGCGACCGGCACGCTCAGCTTCACGACTCGCCGCGTCGCCGCGCGCGACGTGCGCCGCACCGGCAGCGAGATCATTCCGGCCGGCGACTACACCGTGCTGATCGCCGAGGACACCGGCGGCGGCATCACCCCCACCAACCTGCCGAAGATCTTCGAGCCGTTCTTCACCACCAAGGAGCAGGGCAAGGGCACCGGGCTCGGCCTCTCGACCGTCTACGGCATCGTCAAGCAGTCGGGCGGGTTCATCTTCGCCGACAATGTCATCGGCACCGACAAGAAGGTGAAGGGCGCGCGCTTCACCATCTACCTGCCGGTCCACCAGGCCACCGACGAGGAGTTGAGCAAGGCCGAGACCCAGGAGGAGTCGAGCGAGTGGTCCGGCGGCGGACGCGTGCTGCTGGTCGAGGACGAGGACATGGTCCGCGCCGTCGCCGAGCGCGCGCTGACGCGACAGGGCTACACCGTCGTTACCGCCGCCGACGGCGACGAGGGCGTCGAGGCCGTGCGCAACAACCCCGATTTTGACCTCGTCGTCAGCGACGTGGTGATGCCGAGCATGGACGGCCCGGCGATGGCGCGCGAGATCCGCTCGCTGGTCCCGGGGATGCCGGTGCTGTTCATGTCGGGGTATGCCGAGGAGCAGCTGCGCCGCGAGATCGACCTCGAAGGGATGTACTTCATCCCCAAGCCGTTCAGCGTCGCCCAGATCGCCGCCAAGGTCGGCGAAGTGCTGCGGGCGCGGCGGCGATAGAACATCTCTCCTCCCGCGAGCGAAAGGGGACGAACGCTTCATCGCTCGTTCAGACCGACTCGGCTTCATTTGATACATTATTACATTAACCTTGCGACGGGGAGAGCCCGCATGACCATCCGTGCCGCCGTATATGCCGCCGTCTCCGCCGCAGCGCTGGCCAGCGTCGCTGCCTTGGCGCAAGCCGATCCCGACGCCACCGCGCAAGGCGACGTCTCGGTGACGATCTACAACAACGGCCTCGGGCTGGTGCAGGACGTGCGCCAGCTCGCCATCCCCACGGGCCGCAGCACGATCTCGTTCCCCGATGTCTCGGCGCAGATCCGGCCCGAGACGCTGAGCTTCGCGGCCGCCGATACCGGCATCGTCGAGCAGAACTTCGACTTCGACCTGCTGACCCCGCAGAAGCTGATGGAAAAGGCCATCGGCCAGACCGTGACTCTGGTTCGTACCAATCCCGCCACCGGCCAGGAAACGCGCGAACGCGCGCTGGTGCTCTCCACCGCCGGCGGCGTCGTCATCCAGATCGGCGACCGCATCGAGGTGCTGCGCGACGACGGGCTGCCGGTGCGGGTGATCTTCGATCGAGTGCCGCCCAACCTGCGCGCGCGGCCGACGCTGTCGGTCACCGTCGACAGCCGCCGCGGCGGCACGCGGCCCGCTTCGATCCGCTACCTGACGCCCGGGCTCGGCTGGTCGTCGGACTACGTGGCGCTTTACGACGAGACCCGCAACACGATCGACATGCAGGGCTGGGTGACGCTGACCAACGGCACCGGCACCACGTTCCATTCGGCCAACACGCTGCTGGTCGCGGGCAATCCCAACACCGGCGGCGGCTCGCCGGTCTATCGCGGCCGGCCGATGCCGCCTCCGCCGCCGCCGGGCCGCGGAATGGTGCCCGGCACCGAGACCGCCAACCGCGAGCAGCTCGGCGATTTCTACCTCTATCCGATCGCCGAGCGGACCACGATCGCCAACAACCAGACCAAGCAGGTCAGCTTCCTCGACGCGCAGGGCGTGCCTGCGCGCAAGGTCTACGGCCGCACCGTCGGCTGGCTGAGCAGCGACCCGCAGCCGGTCAACGTGCAGAGCCAGATCGCCTTCTCGTCGAGCCGCGACGGCGGGCTCGGCGACGCGCTGCCGGCCGGAACGGTGCGCTTCTACCAGCGCGACCGCACCGGCAACCCGCAGTTCATCGGCGAGAACGGCATCGGCCACACCCCGATGGGCAGCGAGCTGACGCTCAGCACCGGTGACGCCTTCGACGTGTTCGTCCAGGCCGAGGTCGAGAGCCGCGACCGCATCACCGGCGCCGAGTACGAGCGCAGCGCGCGCTACCGCGTGACCATCAACGGCGAGGAAACGCGCACTATCGAGGTCGACCGCACGGTCGACTACTGGCGCACGACGATGCGCTACACCCTGACCAACGCCAAATCGACGCCGGTCGAGGTCGAGCTGGTGCAGGGCGGGCTCGACTACGGCTGGTGGACGCGCGACTTCCGCGTGGTCAGCGAGGACATGCCCGGCACTCAGCTCAACGCCGACCGCCGCAAGTATGTGATCACCGTGCCGGCGAACGGCCGGCGCGAGGTTCGCGTCACTTATGAGACGCGGTACTGAGGAGCCAAGGCGATGCGGACGCTCCCTGACTCTCCCCTCCCGCTTGCGGGAGGGGCCGGGGGTGGGCCTGTCAGCCACCCTCGCCCTGGCCCACCCCGGACCCCTCCCGCAAGCGGGAGGGGGATGGTTGCGCTGCTCGGCATGTTCCTGGCGCTTTGGGCCACGCCGATCTCCGCCCGCGAGACGGTCGAGGCTTCCACGCCCGCCGCGCTGGCAGTCACCCTCTACCGCGACCCCAACCGCGGCACCTACGACGCGATGAACCGCGACTGGCCGCAAGGCTTCGCGATGATCACCGAGAAACGCACCGTCACCCTGCCGCCGGGCGAATCGACGATCCGCTTCACCGGCGTGGCCGAAGGCATGATCGCGGTCAGCGCGATCGTCACGGGACTGCCCGGCGGGACGATCGAGAAGAACCGCAACGCCGACCTGCTGAGCCCGGCGTCGCTCGTCGATGGCACGCTCGGCAATCGTGTCACGGTGACTCGCACCAATCCCGCGACCGGAGAGCAGGTCGCGGAAGAGGCCACAGTCCGCACCCGCGCCGACGGCGGCCTGGTGCTGCAGACGAGCGCGGGGTTCGAGGCGGTACGCTGCTCCGGAATGCCTGAGAAGCTGACGTTCGACCGCGTTCCCACAGGGCTTTCGGCGCAGCCGGTGTTCAGCGTCGACACCCGCGATCCCTCGGGAGGGACCTACACCGTCGAGCTGACCTACCTCGCCTGGGGCTTCGACTGGCAGGCGCACTATGTCGCCACGCTCGAGGAGCCCGGGCGCGGGGACGCGATCAGACTTCGGCTGATGAGCTGGCTGACGCTGCTCAACGACAATGGCCAGAGCTTCCCCGACGCCGAACTGCTGGTGGTGGCCGGCAAGCTCAACGTGGTGAGCAATTTCCAGGGCCTCGCCGACCCGCCCGACGCACGGCCGCTGGTCCTGACCTGCTATCCGATCGGCAGCACCGCGGCGGGATCGCCGATAGATGCATTCTACCCGGCGCCGCCCCCGCCACCGCCACCGCCGCCGATGGCGATGGCGCCGCAATCGATCGTCGTCACCGGCTCGCGCGTGTCCCGCGAGGCGATGGCCGACGCGGCGATGAAGGCGGTCGAGGAAGCGCTCGGCGACCTCAAGCTCTACCGCGTGCCCGAGCCGGTCACGGTTGCCGCCAAGAGCCTCAAGCAGGTGGTGTTCCTCGACCAGGACGCGGTCGAAGGCCGCCTGCTCTACAGGACGGCCTGCTCGCCGTGGGACAACCAGGACGAGCCGCTGCCGGCGGCGATGTTGCTGGCGACGGTGAACGACGAGCGGCATGGCCTGGGCATGGCGCTGCCGATGGGCGGGATCACCGTGTTCGAGCCCGGTGCGTTCGGCGACCAGCTCGTCGCCGAGGAGCGCATCCGCGACTACGCCGAGGGGCAGGACGTCGAGCTGGCGCTCGGCACCAGCCACCAGGTCTTCGCGCGTTGCGAGCGCGTCGGCGGGGTCGATCCGCACGAAACGCCGACGCGCTGGACGGCGATCCGCGTCACCCTTACCAACGCCAACCGCAACCCGGCCCGCGTCCGACTGGTGCTCGGCGCGTCGGGCGACTGGCGATTGCGCGGCCTGCAGGGCACGCGGGTCAAGGACGGGGAGGTCGTCGTCGAGGTCACCGTGCCGGGCAACGGCCGCCGCGAGGTGAGCTGGGAAGTGCGTCCGGCGGGGGCCGTGTAGACTCGGCCCCGGAAGGCCCGTAGCCTTTTGCCGCGCCGACATGGCGGGCGGGGGCCGATGAACCTGTTCTTGCGCTTCACCGATCCGGAAACCGAACGCGCCTACCTGCGCGCCGAACGGACCGCGCGCGGCCAGCCGATCCGCGCGCTGATCGTCATCGCGGTCGTCACGCTGCTTTCCTACATCGTCATCAATCCGCTGCACCTGCCGCCCGACGGGGTGCGGGACTACACGCTCGCCGCGGCGTTCCTCGGGGCCGGGCTGATCGGCCTGTTCGCGCTGACCCGCACCAGGCTCTACCTCGACAGGCCGTGGATCGACCTGCCGGCGTTCGTCGTGGTCGCCGCCGGGATGAAGGGCCTGGCGCTGGCGCTGGCGAGCATGTCCGGGTTCACCGGCTTCGCGCCGCATGTGATGGCGATGGTGCAGATGGCGATCCTGGTGGTGTTCGCCAGCGTCGGCTTCGTAGGCACGTTCCGGCTGTTCGTGCCGTGGGCTTTCGCGGTGCTCGCGCTGTTCGCCGCCTGGCTGCTAACGCTGCAGGGCGTGACCGAGATCTCGAAGGTCTACACGCTCACCAACTTCAGCACGTTCTTCCTGTTCGCGCTCTATTTCAACTGGGACATCGACCGGCGCGCGCGCAACGTATTCGCGGCCAACGCCGCGCTGGAGGCGGAGCGGGCCAGGACCGAGGAACTGCTCTACAACGTGCTGCCGCAGGAAGTGGCGGCGCGGCTCAAGGCCGGCGAGGCGGTCGCGGATTCGTTCTCCGATCTCACCGTGGTGTTCGTCGACATCGTCGGCTTCTCGCAGCTCGCCAAGCGGCTCGCGCCGGGGCGGCTGGTCAGGCTGCTCAACCAGTTCTTCTCCGCCGCGGACCGCTGCGCCGACCGGCACGGCATCGAGAAGGTCAAGACGATCGGCGACGCCTATCTCGCGGTCGCCGGCGGGATGGGCTCGACCGGCGGCGACAGCCACAAGGCGCTGGCTTTCGCCCGCGACGTCATCGCCGAGGTCGCGGCGATGGAGCGCGACGGCGGGATCGCGCTGGAGGTGCGCATCGGGGTGCATACCGGTCCGGTGGTCGGCGGGGTGATCGGCTCGAGCCGGCTCGCCTACGATTACTGGGGCGACACGATGAACATCGCCAGCCGGCTGCAGGGCGCCGCGCCGCCGGGCGGCATCGCCGTCTCGGAAGCCACCTGGTACGAAACCCGCCACCTGCACGCGTTCGAGCCGCAGCGCACCGTGCTCAAGGGTATCGGCGAGACCGACGTCTACGTGCTCGCGCCCTGAGCGCGGCGCGGGTCGCACCGGAACGGTTGCAAAAATTTACGTTCCCCTCTTGTTCTACGAGAACAAATCGAATACGAACGCCGTCAACGAGGAAATGTCCTGCAACGACCGGACATCTCTGGGCAACCGACGGAGGCCATGTCATGGCGGCGGAATTGAAGCTGGTGCAGAAGGAATCCAACGTGGACCGTCAGAAGGCGCTTGAGGCGGCGCTCGCGCAGATCGACCGTGCGTTCGGCAAGGGTTCTGCGATGAAGCTCGGCTCGAAGGAGACGATGCAGGTCGAATCGATCTCGACCGGCTCGCTCGGGCTCGACATCGCGCTCGGCGTCGGCGGCCTGCCCCGCGGCCGGGTGATCGAGATCTACGGGCCTGAAAGCTCGGGCAAGACCACGCTCGCGCTGCACGTCATCGCCGAGGCGCAGCGCGGCGGCGGCACCGCCGCGTTCGTCGACGCCGAACACGCGCTCGATCCGGTCTATGCGAAGAAGCTCGGGGTCGACATCGACGAGCTGATCGTCTCGCAGCCCGACACGGGGGAGCAGGCGCTCGAGATCGTCGACACGCTGGTGCGCTCGAACGCGATCGACGTGCTGGTGATCGATTCGGTCGCTGCGCTGGTGCCGCGCGCCGAGATCGAGGGCGAGATGGGCGATTCGCACGTCGGCCTGCAGGCCCGCCTGATGAGCCAGTCGCTGCGCAAGCTGACCGGCTCGATCAGCCGCTCGCGCTGCATGGTGATCTTCATCAACCAGCTGCGCATGAAGATCGGCGTGATGTACGGCAACCCGGAGACCACCACCGGCGGCAACGCGCTCAAGTTCTACGCTTCGGTCCGCCTGGACATCCGCCGCACCGGCCAGATCAAGGAACGCGACGAGATCATCGGCAACGCCACGCGCGTGAAGGTGGTCAAGAACAAGGTTGCCCCGCCGTTCAAGCAAGTCGAATTCGACATCATGTACGGGCAGGGCATCTCCAAGATCGGCGAGATCCTCGATCTCGGCGTCAAGGCCGGGCTGGTCGAGAAATCGGGCAGCTGGTTCAGCTACGACAGCGTCCGCATCGGCCAGGGCCGCGAGAACGCCAAGCAGTACCTCAAGGAAAATCCCGAGACTTGCGACCGCCTGGAAGCTGCGATCCGCAGCCGAACCGATGCGGTCGCCGAGGAGATGATGACGGGGCCGGACGCGGACCTCGAAGACTGATCCTCAAGAAGCGCCGGTGACCGGCGGCGCTTTGCGAACCGGAGCCGGCGCGGCAGCCCTACGGGGCCCGCGCCGGCTTCTTCGTTGTTTCGAGGCACGAGTCCGGTCTATTGCTCCCCGAGGGGGAGACGAATGACCGACGCGAACGAATGGCGGGGCAGGACCGGCGACGGATGGGCAGCGCAATGGCAACGCACCGATCGCAGCTTCGGCCCGCTGACCGAGCACCTGCTCAAGCGCACCCGCGAGTTCGCGTTCGGCGCCGCGCTCGACGTCGGCTGCGGCGCGGGCGAGCTCTCGCTGGCACTGGCGCGCGGACGGCCGCGCATCCGGGTGGTCGGCGTGGACATCTCGCCCCAGCTCGTCGAGGTCGCGCGCGGACGCGGGACACGCCTCGGCAATGTCTCGTTCGAAGTCGGAGACGCCGCGCTGTGGCAGCCGCCCGAAGGATTCGTGCCCGACCTGCTGGTGTCGCGCCACGGCGTGATGTTCTTCGAGGATTCCGTGGCCGCCTTCTCCCACCTGGCCGAACTCGCCGCGCCCGGTGCCGGCCTGATGTTCTCGTGCTTCCGCAACCGCGGCGAGAACCCGTTCTTCACCGAGGTGACGCGGCTGCTGCCTGATCCGGAACCCGCCCCGCCTCCGGGCGCGCCCGGACCGTTCGCCTTTGCCGACCGGGCGCGGGTCGAAAGCATCCTTGCCGCCGCCGGCTGGGGCAGCATCGCCTTCGAGCCGCACGACTTCGCGATGATCGCAGGAGGCGGCGAGAATCCGGTTGCGGACGCGTGCGAATATTTCTCGGTGATCGGCCCCGCTGCGCGCGCCGCCAGTGAGCTCGGGCCAGAAGAGCGCGCCCGCTTCCTCGACCGCGTCCGCGAGCTGGCCCGCCGCAACCTGCACGAAGGCATCGTCTCGCTGCGCGCTGCGGCTTGGATCGTCACCGCGCGCAAGGCGTAGCGGCCCGTTGCCAGCGGGGCGGACAGGCCCTAACTCGCCACCATGCAATCGACCAACGACATCCGCCGCGCGTTCCTCGATTACTTCGCGGCCAACGGCCATGCCGTGGTGCCCTCGGCGCCGCTGGTGCCGTACAACGATCCGACGCTGATGTTCGTCAACGCCGGCATGGTGCCGTTCAAGAACGTCTTCACCGGGCTCGAGACGCCGCCCGCGCCGCGCGCGGTCAGCAGCCAGAAGTGCGTCCGCGCCGGCGGCAAGCACAACGATCTCGACAACGTCGGCTACACCGCGCGCCACCTGACGCTGTTCGAGATGCTCGGCAACTTCAGCTTCGGCGACTACTTCAAGGAGCGGGCGATAGAGCTCGCCTGGAACCTCGTCACGCGCGAGCTGGGCCTGGATGCCGGCCGCCTCACAGTCACCGTCTACCACACCGACGACGAGGCCTGGAACCTGTGGAAGCGGATCGCGGATCTGCCCGACGAGCGCATCGTCCGCATCGCCACCAAGGACAACTTCTGGGCGATGGGGTCCGACGGCCCGTGCGGCCCGTGCTCGGAGATCTTCTGGGATCACGGCCCGGCGATCCCCGGCGGCCCGCCCGGTTCTCCCGACGAAGACGGCGACCGCTTCGTCGAGATCTGGAACCTCGTCTTCATGCAGTACCTGCAGGAAAGCGACGAGATCGTCGGCGACCTGCCGCGCCCGAGCATCGACACCGGCATGGGCCTCGAGCGCATCGCCACGGTCCTGCAGGGCGTCCATTCGGTGTTCGAGACCGACACGTTCCGCAAGCTGATTGAAGCGAGCGAGGCGCTGACCGGCGCGGCGGCCGATGGCGAAGGCCAGGCCAGCCACCGCGTCATCGCCGACCACCTGCGCTCGACCAGCTTCCTGATCGCCGACGGCGTGCTGCCGGCCAACGAGGGCCGCGGTTACGTGCTGCGGCGGATCATGCGCCGCGCGATGCGCCATGCGCACCTGCTCGGCGCGAGGGAGCCGCTGATGCACCGCCTGGTCCCGGCGCTGATCGGCGAGATGGGCGTGGCCTATCCCGAGCTGTCCCGGGCGCAGCCGCTGATCGAGGAGACGCTGCAGCGCGAGGAAGTGCAGTTCCGCCGCACGCTCGAGAACGGGCTGCGCCTGCTCGACGAGGCGACGTCGGGTCTGGGCGAAGGCGCCAGCCTGCCGGGCGAGACCGCGTTCAAGCTCTACGACACGTTCGGCTTCCCCTACGACCTGACCGAGGACGCGCTGCGGGCACGCGGCATCGCCGTCGAGCGCGCGGGCTTCGACGAAGCGATGGCGCGCCAGAAGGCGGCAGCGCGCGCCGCATGGAAGGGCTCCGGCCAGGCGGCGGAGGGCGAGCTGTGGTTCGATATCGCCGAGCGCGAAGGCGCGACCGAATTCACCGGCTATGCCTCGACCGAAGGCGAAGGCCAGGTCGTGGCGCTGGTCGCCGACGGCAGGGAAGTCGCCCGCGCCGAGGCCGGGAGCGAAGTCACCGTGCTGACCAACCAGACCCCGTTCTACGGCGAAAGCGGCGGCCAGATGGGCGACACCGGCACGATCTCGTCGGAAGGCGGGCTGCGCATCGAAGTCACCGACACCGCGAAGCCGCTTGGCCGCCTCCACGCGCACCACGGCAGGGTCGTGAGCGGCAGCATCGCCGTCGGAGACACCGTGCACCTGACGCTCGACGCCGAGCGCCGCGACCGCATCCGCGCCAACCATTCGGCCACTCACCTGCTGCACGCGGCGCTGCGCCATCGGCTCGGCGATCACGTCACCCAGAAGGGCTCGTTGGTCGCCGAGGACCGTCTCCGCTTCGACTTCTCGCATCCCAAGCCGCTGACCGCCGAGGAGATCGCGGACATCGAGGCCGAGGTGAACGCCGAGATCCGCCACAACGCCGAAGTCGGCACTCGGCTGATGAGTCCCGACGACGCCATTGCCGCCGGGGCGATGGCGCTGTTCGGCGAGAAGTACGGCGACGAGGTGCGCGTCCTGTCGATGGGCCGCGCCGGCGAGAGCGGGCACTATTCGGTCGAGCTGTGCGGCGGCACCCACGTGCGCGCCACCGGCGACATCGGCCTGCTGCGGATCGTCTCGGAAAGCGCGGTCAGCTCGGGCGTGCGCCGCATCGAGGCGCTGACCGGCGAAGCCGCGCGCAACTGGCTGGTCGGTCGCGAGGACGCGCTGAAGACCGTCGCCGCCGCGCTCAAGACCGCGCCCGAGGACGTCGAGGCCCGCGTCGCCGCGCTGCTCGACGAACGCAAGCGGCTCGAGCGCGAGCTCGCCGAGGCGAGGAAGCAGCTCGCGCTCGGCGGCGGCGGCTCGCCCGCGTCGGCCGACGAGGAGATCGGCGGGGTGCAATTCTCCGGCCAGGTGCTCCAGGGAATGGACCCCAAGGCGCTGCGCGGCCTGCTCGACGAGGCGAAGACGCGCCTCGGCTCCGGCGTAGCGGCGATCGTCGCGGTCAACGACGGCCGCGCCTCGGTCGCCGCCGCGGTGACCGACGACCTGACGGGAAGGACAAGCGCGGTAGACCTAGTCCGGGCGGCCGTCGCGGCCCTCGGCGGCCAGGGCGGCGGAGGGCGGCCCGACATGGCGCAGGGCGGCGGCCCCGACGGCGACAAGGCGGAAAGCGCGCTGGCCGCGATTCGATCGGTCCTGGCCGGGGAAACCGTCGCCGGCTAGCGGCGGGGACCGCTCGACCCGCGAGTGTCGGTCTCGCTGCCGCGCGGCGTGTCGCTCTTGCCTCTGAAGTCGTCCTCGCCGCGCTGCGGCCCCTTGACGGAGCCGTACTGCTCGCCGGTCTGCTGCGCGGGCTTCGACCCCTTGCCGGGCTGCTTCGGTTCGTTGCCGTCCTTCATCGGAAAATCTCCTTCAAGGGCAGCAACGAGCCGGGGCTGCGCTGGGTCCGGTGTGACGGCAGGCCGCGCGCACGACGCGACGAGCGGCCAGTCCCACTCCCGCTTGCGCGAGGGGAGACACCGCGGCTACGTCTCGGCGACGCTGGTGCGCAGCTTGGGCTTGTGGTCGAGCGCGCCGCCTTCGCGTATCCGCTCGCGGAATTCGTCGCGCTTCTCGTGGATCGAGGCGATCACCGGGCCCATCGGCACGCCGAGGTCGACCAGCACCGCCTCGGACAGCTGCAGCGAGCTTTCGAGCGTCTCGGGCACCGCGGTGCTGGCCCCGGCGCGGTAAAGCTCCGCCGCGTGGGTGGAATCGCGCGCCCGGGCGATGATCGGCAGCTCGGGATAGGCGGCGCGCAGCTTGCGGGTGATGCGCTGGGCCAGCACCGGCTCATCCATCGTCAGGATCACCGCCGGCGCCTTGGCCACGCCGAGCCGCTCGAGCACGTCCATCCGTGCCGCATTGGCGAACTTGGAGTTGTAGCCTTCGCGCTTGCAGCGCGTGACCTGGTCGGAATCCGAATCGACCGAGACATAGGGCAATCCGTGCCGGGTCAGCATCTGCGCCACAAGCCGGCCGACGCGCCCGCAACCGACGATGATCGCGGGTGGTTCGTCGCTTTCCGGCGCGGCGGGGTCGCTGCCGGCCACCGGTTCCACCTGGCGCCCCAGCAGCTTGCCGAGCTTGGCCAGCAGCGGCGTGATGGTGAGTCCGATGGCGGTGACGATCTGCCAGAACTGTGCGGTTCCCGGCTGGATCAGCAGCGCGGTGGTGGCGGCCGCCAGAACGATCAGCGTGGTTTCCGACGGGCTCGCCATCAGGATGCCGGTTTCCACGGCGGTGCCCCGGCGCGCGCCCATCAGCCGGAGCAGAACGCCGGTGACGGCGGCCTTGAGCGTGAGCACGCCCACCACCGCCAGAGCGATCGGTCCCAGGTTGTCCCAGATCGTGGTCAGGTCGATTCCCATTCCCACCGTGATCAGGAACACGCCGAGCGCGAGGCCCTTGAACGGCTCCATGATCCCCTCGACCTCGGAATGGTACTCGGTTTCGGCGATGAGCAGCCCGGCGAGGAGAGCGCCCATGATCGGCGACAGGCCGACCAGCGCCGTGGCGAGGCTCGCGCCGATTACGACCAGCAGAGTGGCGGCGAGGAACAGCTCGGGGCTCTTGGTCCGCGCGGCCTGCGCGAACAGTCGCGGCAGCGCGAAGCGGCCGATCACCATCATCGCGATGACCACCAGCACTCCTTGCCAGATGGTTTCGAACAGGCCGTCGAAGCCGTCGGCCTGCGCATACGGCGCGAGCGCGCCGAGCATGAAGATGATCGGGACGATGGCGATGTCCTCGAACAGCAGCATCGCCAGCGCGGCGCGGCCGACGGGCGTCCGCGTACCGGAAATCTGCAGGCACAGCGCGGTCGAGGACAGCGCCAGTGCGAGGCCGAGGCCGAGCGCGCCGGTCCAGTATTGCCCCAGCATCGCGAGGGACGCGGTCAGCAGGCTGGCGATCACCACCAGCTCGAGCGCGCCGAGCCCGAACACCAGCTTGCGCATCGACCACAGCCGGTTGAAGGACAGCTCCAGCCCGATCGTGAACAGCAGCAGGATGATGCCGAACTCGGCAAACGGCTCGAGCCCTTCGGGATCGGTGATCGTGACCCAGGTCAGCCACGGCTGCTCGTAGACCATGCGGCCGAGGCCGAACGGGCCGACCAGCAGCCCGACCAGGATGAAGCCGATCACCGGCGTTATGCGAAAGCGGGCGAACACCGGGATGACGATCCCGGCCGCGCCGAGTATCACCAGCGCGTCGGACATCGTCGAGGAGATAGTGGCGCCGTGCATCCCGCTTCCTTGTCACACCGCCCGTGAGCGCGGCAACCGCCGATGTGGTGGTGGTCGGCGGCGGCCCCGCCGGGGTCATGGCCGGCCTGCTGTTCGCGCGCGCCGGCGTCTCGGTCCGGGTGATCGAGAAGCACGCCGACTTCTTCCGCGATTTCCGCGGCGACACCGTCCACCCCTCGACGATGGAGATCCTCGGCCAGCTCGGGATGCTCGACCGGTTCCTCGAGCGGCCGCACGACCGGGTCACCCAGGCACAGATCCGCATCGCCGGGCGCGAATACACGATCGGCGACCTCTCGCACCTCGCCACGCCGGCGCCGTTCATCGCGATGATGCCGCAGTGGGAGTTCCTCGATTTCCTGCGCGACGAGGCCGAGGCGTTCCCCGGCTTCGCGCTCGAGATGGAAGCGGAAGCCGTCGGCTTCGTCGAGGAGAGCGCGCGGATTGCCGGAGTCCGGCTCGCCGACGGGCGTGTGCTGCGTGCCGGCAAGCTGGTGGTGATGGCCGACGGGCGATCGTCGCTGGTGTGGCGCCTCGACATGCTCCCGCTGACCCAGCTCGGCGCGCCGATGGACGTGCTGTGGTTCAGGCTCGGAAAGGCCGACAATCCCGGCGACAAGCTGCGCGGGGCGATCGAGACCGGGCGCATGGCGGTGCTGATCGACCGCCGGAGCTACTGGCAGGCGGCGTTCCTGATCCCGAAGGGCGCGGCGGAGGAGGTCAGGGCGCGCGGCATCGGCTGGCTGCGGGAACAGATACAGAGCCTGTTTCCGGAGCTGGACCTGTCCGGGGGCCTGGCCAGCACCGACGACCTGCACCTGCTGTCGGTGGCGCTCGACCGGCTCGATCGCTGGCATAGGCCCGGCCTGCTGGCGATCGGCGACGCGGCCCACGCGATGAGCCCGATCGGCGGGATCGGCATCAACCTGGCGATCCAGGACGCGGTGGCGGCGGCCAATGCGCTCGCCGGCCCGCTGGCGCGCGGCGAGGACCCGGACGCGCTGCTTCACAAGGTGCAGGACCGGCGGCTGTTCGCGACGCGGCTGATCCAGGCCGGGCAGAAGGCGGCGCAGGACAACGTGATCGGCGCGGTGCTTTCCGGCCGCCCGATCGCCGGGGCGCCGTGGCCGATCAGGCTGCTCGATCGATTTGCGCCGCTGCGGCGCATTCCGGGCCGGATGATCGGGCTCGGCGTGCGCCGCGAACGGGTGCGCTCGCCGCTCGCCGGAGGTCGCTAATCCGGCAGTGCGAAGACGTAGATCGCCGAGCTGTTAACCGGCGGCAGCTGGGTTTCGGGGATGATGTCGGGCACCCCGAAGGCCAGCGGGTTGCCGTGGCCCGTGACCATGGCGACGTACTGCTTGCCGTCGACCGAATAGGTGATCGGCGAGGCGTTGGGCACGCCGGTCACGCCGGTGCTCCACAGTTCGCGGCCGGTCGCCTGGTCGTAGGCGACGAACTGGCGGTCCATCCAGCCGGTGAACAGCACGCCGCCGGCGGTGGTGAGGATGCCCATGTCGGGCGTCTGGCGGCGGCGCGTATCCCACACCACTTCGCCCGATTCCATGTCGAGCGCCTGCAGCACGCCGTAGTTGCCGTCGCTTCCGGGGCGCGGCGCGTACTGGATGTTGACGCCGGTGGTCAGGAACCCCGGGCTGTCGGTGGGCACGATATCCATGCAGATGTCGCGCCCGTTGACGAACAGCAGGCGGGTGGTGGGATTGAACGAGGTCGGCGACCAGTTCCTGCCGCCGCCGCCGTGCGGGCACATGAACACGGTGCCCATGTCGCGGCCGGGCAGCTTGTCGGGCCAGGGAAATTTCTCGCCGGTCACCGGATCGATCCGCTCGATGAAGTCCTGCAGGCCCATGTCGACGGTCTTGATGTACCGTCCGGTCGCGGCGTCGAGCGCGTCGAACAGGCCTTCCTTGCCGCTGGTGATGACCACGCGCCGCGGCGCTCCGTCGACCTCGATGGTGCCGATCACCCGGTCGAACACCCAGTCGAGGTCGTACTGGTCGTTCTTGACGTGCTGGAAGTACCACTTGAGCTCACCGGTGCGGGGCACGAAGGCGAGCGTGGAGTTGGTGAACAGCGCGTCGTTGTTCATCCCGGGCTTGCGGTCGCGCAGCGGGCCGGTGTCGTAAGTTTGCGCCACGCCCCACAGCGCCAGGCCGGTCTCGGCGTCGTAGGTGCCGCTGGTCCACTGCGAGCCGCCGTTGCGCGCCTCGGCCGGAATGCCGTTCCAGGTGTCGCCGCCGGGCTGGCCCGGCTTGGCGAGGGTCTCGAACTCCCACAGCTTCTCGCCGGTCGCGGCGTCGACCGCGACGATCAGTCCGCCGCCGGGCGTGCGCGTCGCGGCGAAGCCCT